>Ga0308009_10000012_pt1 | contig 232511 bp, 210 predicted proteins | sample Neamet127_FD_203134 | JGI IMG/M metagenome (GOLD analysis project Ga0308009, IMG submission 203134) | Marine microbial communities from water near the shore, Antarctic Ocean - #127 | ecosystem: Environmental > Aquatic > Marine > Unclassified | place: Southern Ocean | collected 2014-07-24 | reverse complement strand
GAGCGGCGATCAACACCAAAGTTGGCCTTGCATTGCCTGTCGCGCCGCGACAATCTCGCTCCCGTCACGGCCGCAGAGTCTCATCCTGATCGCCGCTACTGTCTCATCCAGATCGCCGCTCAATAGGTAGATGCGTCCGGGGCGGAAGTCCTGGCAGCCATAGGATCCTCCGGCGCCACCGAAGGACGGCCGGTCGTGCCACTGCATTTCGACAGGGTTGGAACGACGCGTGGCGGCCGAGGGCATCGAATGCATGGCGACGGACTGCATCATCTGTTCCTGTCGATCCAGTGGTCTCTCGGGTGGGTCAGGTAGAGCCGCCGATCCGGCCGCCGACTCGATATCACGGTCTCCGGCGAGCAATCCGTAGGCGGGGGACGATATGCCGACGACGAGCTGCATGATCGACACCTGGCCCACGTTCTCGACTTCGAAGGCGATCCGCGGCAACTGCGCGATCCGAGCGATGGGCTCATGCAGTGTTTCGAAGTAGCTCGCGACGGCTACCCGGTAAGCTGCGTAGCCCTCGTTGTAGGACTCGATCTGGTATTCGCCGATGCTACCGAACGAGCCGCCGAAGACGAGGGAGCGCATGGGATCCACCCGAAGCCGATGCGGTGGGTTACCTTCCAGCACGCGTTCGACCAACCTTCCACGAACAATGGGGTCCAACGGCGGCAGGGTCGGGGAAACGTGGACGACCACGCCGTCCAAGGCGTCTGGAAACGAGATTCGAACGGCTGGCCGTCGGTCGAGGGCCGCCTTCAGATCACGTTCCGTCTGGGTCAGCTTTCGCCTCTCGTCGGTCAGCTGTTCCGGAAGAAGCCAGGACGCCGGCGGTGCGTGTGCGGTGAGGCCGGCGTCCTTGGCGCTAAGTCGGGGACCTGTGTCGTGCGACAGGAGCTCGGCACCGCCGCCGAACTCGGCTGCGGCAACCACGAGGCGGTCGTCGTTCGAACCTTCGTCGAGGTCGGGGTACGAACTCCAGTCGGGACGTCGTCGCGGCGCGATCGTAAGGGTGACGCGGGGCGGCTGCTCCCTCAGGACAACCGTTCGCTCGTCAGTCTCCGCCGCCTCGTCGATCATTGCGAGGGCTCGACGTGAGCGGTCTCGCAGTCGCGCCTTGGTACTGACTTTGAAGCGGTCGAGCTCCTCGATAACCGGTCGTGCCACCATGACGGCAACGTGGTCGGCGCCGGGCAACAGTTCGCGCCAGGGAAGGTCGGCTAGGTCGCGTAGCTGAATGAAGGCATTGGTATCGACGAATATCGTTCTGGTGGCCGTCATGTTCCGACGATGACCGTCGGATGGGGATCGCGCAAGGCCATGTCATGTGGTTGAATAGAAGCAATAGGACGCGTTCGGCACGCGAGGTCGCAATTCGGTGGGCGGTCGGGATGTGGAGCTACGGCCCGTCCGGTCGGTCGGGGGTCGGCGCGATGCTATTGGGCGCATTCCGCTCGCAGTGCACTTCCGGCGCTGCTTGAGTGCCTGACGCTCGACCGCAGGTTCGATCGCATCAAACTCGATGCGTCGTTCGTGGCGGCGATCGATCAAGATGGACAAGCGGTTTCGATTCTGCAGTCGGTCGTCGCCCTGGGCAGGACATTGTCAATACCGGTGCTGGCGGAAGGTATCGAGGAGGACGCCCAATTGCGTATCGTCGCAGATGCCGGATGCTCGGCCATTCAAGGCCATCTCATCGGCCGACCCTCGCGCGACCTAGTGAGTGCGAACTCGATCCGATCAATCGTGAATCAGGCGACGCGAGGCTCCGGGGCAAACGTCTCACTGGTCGCCTGACGAAATATCAACGGATTTAGGGTGAGGGGCCGCATCTGGCGCCTCAAGGCCGTCGCAGGTCAGGTCTTCGAAAGTCCGGGCCTCTCCCGATCAATCTGCGGAGCTTCGTCAGCGAGTTCGTAGCGTAAGGTCCACCGGGGATAGCCACTCGGGGTCATCTCGATATCTGGCAGCCCGACCGGATCAGTTCCAGTTTCGACCCAGCCCGCACCATGGCACCTATCGCAACCGGTACGCTTGCAGCGGAAGCTCACCAGGTCGTCTGCCTTCGCAGACAGGGCAGATGGTATCCAAAGTGCCTCTGCGTGGCTGAACTGGTACGCTGTCGAAGGCATGCGGGCTGTCGGGACCATCGCATTGGACGATGTTGCTGGCGTGAGGCATGCGTCCTCCTCGTTCTCCCAACGGCGAAATGCAATACGGTCTCGTCTCCCCTACGATTGGTCGTTACCTGCTGCGCCCTGTCGATCGTGGAGCGGAGCGACGGCTTCTCCGGTTGCGTTTCCATCTCCAGCTGGACTTCTGGAAGGCGGCCCCGGCCGTCCGTATGACGCGCAGTCCGATTGGTTGTCAGCGGGATCCAAGATGGGTGGGACAGGCATTCGCGCTGATGGCGTATCGCGGGCGGATGGGATTCGCGAAATCGTAGCGCAGGGCATGCAGTGGCCGCTCGCCGGGAGCTGAAGAGATGCGCCTGGAACCCGAATGCATGAACGCCGTGCCGGTCGCCGGCTTGAACAGGCAGTAGCGCGTCGTCGGAAGATCAGACACATTGCCAGCCGGACAGTTTCCGCCGCTATCGTGTCAAAGGGAGCCGTTCGGAGAAATGATTGCTGCCGGTAACATTCGCGGGATTGGTTGCGACATTCGTACTCCGTCGTCGCGCGGTGCTGATCATTATGGTGTAGGACGCATCGAAGGCTTCACGAACGATTGCCGGTTCTGTGACGATTGAGCTTCGATAGCTGGGTGATGGTTGAAGTGGGGCTTCGCTATCTGGTTCGGTTCATGACTAATGCGGCCATCGGTCGGCGAGCCGTCTTATCGTTTCGGCGACGGAACAATCTTGGGAACAGCGGGTATGATGGTAATGGACTTCCCGTGGACGGAGCGGGCGACGCTGGTACGCATTCTCAAGTCCGATACGGCCGATCAACGAGCCAAAGAGGTCCTGTTCGAGGGATCGTTGCTGGACTTGGTTAAAAGGATCCGTTCGATGAGGGCGACCGAGCGGCATGGGCTCCGTTTGACTCTGCCCGACGGACACGCGCGCCCGCACACCTTTCAGGCCGAATCTCTGTCTGCGCTGGTCGAGAGCATTCCTGAATAGGTGAGACGGAGGATATCTCGGATTGGCTCGCGGTTCGTCCTGGGTAGAATCGGTCCCATTATGTTGGCGCGCCAGACGCGGACCGAGATGAAAACACCAATTGACTGGTGATGAGGTGGTTTGGCTAGCCGCGTAGAGCGGCGACGGCTTGCCGTGCCGTATCACCCTGTGGCGCATCGAAGCGCGGACCCGAACCGTATAACCCCATATTCGCTGAGTAGCATGTCCGATCCGGAATAGGCCTACCCGATGTCCGTCAATCGTTACTCGAAGACGGACGAAGAATGCGACGGTCGGCTTCGTTTCGGCCGTAACGCATTTGCTGGACCGCCAACACGTTTTCACGAGATGCGGTCCCGAACGGCGAGCACTTCTAGCGTAGTTCGTAGCTCAGGCTGCCAGTACCCTTTGCATCATCGGTAGCGGATCGCTTCGATGGACGATGGCGGAACAGCCCTCCGGTCCGAGACCGAGCGTCAATCTGCTTGCTTCTCCCGCACCCAGGACCGGCATGCGTCGGGCGAGAAGCTCTGCAAGCGCAGCGTCTTCAACCGCGATCACTACCTGTCGCCCGCTACTGACAAGTTGGGCCAGAACCTCCGCGAGGTTTACGGTTCTGAAATCATCCACGTGCTGGACCGGATCGTCGAGGAGAATGGAGCGCCACCGGCTCCATGCGAGTGACAGGTTGATCGAGAGAAGGAAGGCTAGGCCTGTCGCTCGTCGCTGGCCACTTGAGAACAGAAATTGCGGGTTGAGGCCTGCCCCGACCTGCAAGGAGAGGAACCGCCTCAGATCTCCGCGAATCGAGTACTCGATGTCCTGCCAAACCGGATGGGGACGAAGCCGCCCATAGAGTTCGGCCATCAGCGGCAGGACGCGCTCCAGGCGAAGGTCAAGCGTTTCCGAGCCCGCTCGTCGGGCTGCGTCGTGGAGCGCGCTGGCAATACTTTCGGAGCGGCGTGCCCGACCCGCTCGATCCTGAGCTCGGCTGAGACGAGCGCGTGCTTCTTCCAGGAGCGCCATGCCGTCCTCGATCTGACGGTTCTGTGTCACCGTACCCAACACCCGGAGCGCATGGCGAGCAGCCTCGAGCTCTGCTGTTGCCTCGTCGCGAAGGTCAAGCACAACGACCCGTTCGACGTTGTTTGCGAGGCCTACCCCTCCGAGTAGCAGGTGTCGGGCCTCGAGCGCGTGACGCTGTCGACCGGTACTGTCGACGAGGGCATCGAGTGATCGGTTCGCGTCGGCAAGCGTCTTCTCCGCGCTCGTGATCGCGTCCCTCCGTCTGGTGATCTCAGCTGCGATCGAGTTGGCCCATCGATCCATCGTTTCGATCGTCGCGGCGGCCTTCGCGAGCCCTGCCGCGAATGATGACGCATCGTGATCCGCGGCACACAAGGGACAGCTATGTTCCAAGAGACCGATTTTCGTACCAATGCTCCGCAACTCGTGAAGTTGCGCTACTAGTTCTGCCGTCGGTCCGGCGATCCGTTCCTCCTCGGGGTCTGGAAGAAGCGCTAGCTGCGCCTCCGCTTCGACGATCTCCGTCCTGGCCAATTCAATCGCGACTTCGCTCTGGGCGAGGGCAGATGCATCGCGCTCATACTCCTCCCAGCCTGAAAGGATCGTGGTCAGGTCTCGAACGTGCCGCTCGCGCAAAGCCACGAACTGGCGGCTCGGTGAAATGAGCTGATCGGGGGCCGTGGGGCCGAACCGAAGCAGATTTGTAAGAACGGCGCTTGCCTCCGTGATGGCGGCTTCGGGCACCAGCGTGGCTCTTGCATCGTCGATCCTTCGGCTCGCTTCCGCGATAGCGGCGTTGGCCGCTACCACTTCAGACTTCGCCTGATCGCTTCTCTTCCGCGCGATCGTGGCCAACCGGCTACCCCGGTCGGCCCAGTGGTCAGCGTCGGTAGCTCCTATCGCCTGACGCAGCTTCGCGTATCGTTGCGTCTCCGAGAGATCGAGGCTCAGGCTGGCGATCGTCTCATCGCGGATGATCGACGCGGCGCAGAGCTGGAGAAGCGGGGACGGGGGTGCCATGCCCGCGTTCACCATGCCGAGTTCCACGCGCAGCAGCATTTCGGGCGTCGGCGCGCTGATAGGCGTCCTTCTGAGTACGATGGCTTCGCCGCCGTCGTGCAGGGTTAGCTCGACGAACCGCTCGGCGGGGGAGGGACCGTCGCCCTTCCACCATATGTAGTCCTCGACGCTTTCGCCGCCGGCCTTCATATCGCCGTACTTGCTGATGTGCCCGGTGAGTGCGAACTCGATCGCATCGAAGATCGTGCTCTTTCCGACACCGTTGCGCCCGTCGATTACCGTGAACCCGGATGCAATGGGCACGTCGACCGGCTCGCGGAAACCGCGGAAGCCGCTAATGCGAACACGTTCGATTATCATGCGCGGTCCTCGATGATCTGCATGACGACGCCGTCTTCGGCACCCGACAAAAAGGCCTCAACGAGGTCGGCGTCGACTTCGGTGCTGCGGGATGCGATTTCACGGCTCATGTCGATTGGTTCTAGCGAGGGCGCCGAGCGGAAGGGCAGTAGCGGAAGAAGCGCCAGCCGCGCGGCCGTGGCTCCTGTCACTCCTGCCTTGGTGATCTTGCGCATCGCTTCGAGATCCTCTTCGATCTGGCCGAGCGCAAGCAGTTCGCCCAGATCCGCGGCGCCCCGTGAGATCAACACCAGATAGGCGTTCCACGCCTTTTGCCGGGCAGCTTGCAGGGCGTCGCGGTGCCGCATTGCGATTCGATCACGATCCGACTTCCATGAAGCGAAGAGTTCGGCCGGACTTTCGTAGACGACCACGAATCCGATGATGGTTGAGTCCTCGAAGGCCAGCGCCTCCAGGGGCCTTGCGATGCCTTCTGCGGGTATTTCCGCATGTCGCGTTGAGAAGCCCGCTTCGGCAAGCACGGCCGCGCAGTTCTCCAATGTGTCGTTCATATGGTCGCCTCGAATTGGGCCCTTGTCATCCAGCTCGGCCCGGCGCCCCGCGCAATTGATCCGTCCGGCCGTCGCGCCAGGTCAGCCGGCAGCCCGACGTCGTCCGCGCCAACCGCTACGACCACATCCGGCGCTGCAATCGGCGGCATCTCCCAGCGGTGCTCGCCTTCTAAAGCATGCAGGAAGGATCCCGAACCACGGATTACGCGAACGTTACGCCCCCCAATCGTCCAATAAGCGCCGTTTGGCATTCCACCTGCTTCGCGTATCTGCAGGAGAGTCAGCCCCAATGCCGGTTCGTCGTGCGGCATCGACTGCTTGGCCGGCCGACCCGGTTTGCAACCGAGCAGATCTCGTCTGATCTGCCAGAGTGTGTCGTTGTCGAGGTCCGGAGCCTCGAGACTATCGTCTGACGGCGCCTTCCCGGCGAACAGCTGGTAGGCCGGTACGCCCTTGGCGATCGCGCGGTGAATGAACACCTTGGAGAATGTAAGTCTGAGAGCATCCAGGAATTCCGCTCCGGACGCTTTGAGATGGAAGGCTCCCTTGGTTCCGCGTCCGGCGAGCGCTGCGAGGTCGGGAGCTTTCGCGACGAACTCGGCAGTCGTCGATGGGTCCACGACCAGAACGGAAGCGGGCGCGACCGCGCCGAGCGTCTGAGCGATGACTTGGTTCAGATAATCCCAATCCGTCGAGTAGCCGACGATGAGGAGGTCCTTGTCGAGGAGGGCGTTGCTGAGCCACGTCTCGCTGCTCGCGATGCGGCCCATTACCGGCTCCGCGGTGAGCTGACCCGGAGCCCAGACCGTATTCTCGCGCTCCTGCACCCAGCATCCATGGATCTTGAGCATCGGCGCCGCGCCCCCTGGCGGTGCGGCGACCGCCGTGCCGTCGATACCCGTGAACACCTGACCGAGGAGGGATTGCCCGGCCGTCTCGACGAGAACATCGACGTTCGTCGTGACTGCCGCTTGCAACCCTCGGGAAAGCAGGAGGTCGGCTACGGCGACGTGCCCAGCGTTCGGCTTGGCGGCGAATACGTCCGGATCGACGAATTCGCTCAGGTACACGCCGAGTTCCCTTCTTGCGAAGAACTGTTCCGCCTGGTCTTCGATGCCCGCTGGCAGAGGAGGCCGCAGATTACCGTAGCGGGCGTCGTATTCGGTCTTTGCATCGGTAGCGATTGCGGCGGCACTGGGCAGGTTGCTAGGCGACGCCATCGACAGACCTGCGCCCGCGATGAGTACGAGGCGGTTGTTGAGGATCCCGTCGAGGGCGAGGGCAATGGCCTCCTGGTCGGTCGTCGGGGTCATTGAACTCAATTAGCCGCATGTCGAGGGCTGCGCCAGCGATTGGGGCGAGGTCGCCCCATCCGCCGTACAAATGGTAGGGTAAAAATTCTGCACGAGGGCATCTTAATGATGCGCCTCGGAAGCCCGCCTGAGGGGCGTGGTCTCCACCGAATCTGAGACAGCGACCTAGAGAGCCTCGTCTCGACGTCCCGCCAACTGGACTTCTTAAATCGAGGCTTCGCTTTAAGGTTTCCGCCGAAGTGCAACCCGGTCAATCCGTCGAAGGATCTGCGTGTCGTACGGTTCCATGCCAAGGTAGAGCTGCTGTGTCATATCGGCGAGATCGAGAAGGTTGTCGGTGCGAACGTAAGCGGGGCTTACCAGCTCGGCATGCCGTCCGCCCGCCTTTTTCCAGGTATCCCGCAACGAAAATTCGGCGAAGAGCTCGGTGCCTGTGAGCACGACGATGGGAGTGCGGGACCGGCCACGCTTCGATCCCTGCCGACGCCCCCACTCGGCCAGGACTTTCAGGCGACCGATTTCCTCGGCCGTCAGGTCGCTCGCCGAGCGCATAGTTGCGAACGCGATCGCCGCGCCTGGGAACTTCAGTGCAAGCTCCTGCATCCTGGCGACATCCTGCACCGTGAACGTGTCCCTACCAAAGCTCTTGGCCTCCCCAAAGACGAGGTGCGTCGTTTGTTGGGTACCGTACGTCCCAGCCCTGCGGAACCACAGTATGAAGTCAGCTTCCAAGCTGTGCCCGTTTTCGAAGTTCAATTCTTGCCCGGCACACCACGTGAGTCGATTGTCGCCGACATCGCCGAGCAGTTCGGCGAACAGCCGCATGGATAAGGCCGCGGCGTATCCTCCTTGCGCATAGTTCGGCTGGGCGAACGCTCCTATCAGACGGTATGCCCAATATGCATGCTTGGCATCGGCCGGATTGACCGACGGGAACCCGAACGTTCTCAGACAAAGCTGGCACTTCAGCAACATGCCCAGTTCGCCGAGTGCATACCAGCTCCAGCTTCCGCATTTGTCGCAACGGACCTCCAGGCCGATTTCGACGGCGTTGCGATCCACGAGGGTTTGAAAAGCGTTGGTGTTCCAAATGCTGTCGCGCGTGGCGAGGTTGATGCGATTGCGGAACTGATTGTGCTCCATGCTCCTATTCGTTGGTCGGCGGCTGATTTCGTTCAACAAGTGCACGATTCGCTCGCTCGCGAGGGCTGACATTCCGCGAAAACCGCCGAGTGTCTGGATCAGCTGTTGGGTTGCGCGACCGGAGCCCGACAGAGAGGACTTGATGCCGCGGGTGGCCAACCAACGACGGATCGCCGCGGCACCGTCTTCAAGCGACCAGAAGTGCTTCGAAGTGCCGTGAACGGCGAGAACGACGAACCCTTCACCGGTGGATAGGACGCCACCACGCCCGCCGGTGAAGGCAGGCACTTTGGGATCGCGGAAGTCGTCGGGGTAGATCGTTGCGAACGGCTCCTCGGTTCCGCCGAATGGAAAGGTGACCGCATTCGCCCATCGCGCTTGTCCAAATGGAAGTCCGACGAAGTCAGGCTCCAAACCGTCGAATTCGATCATCGGGCGATCGCCCTGCGCAACCACGCTGTGGCTCGACTCCTTCGCGGTGACTTCGGGACGGGTAGGGCTGACGACGATGTCCGGTGATGATCTCCAGATCGACGGATACCAGGTTTGAATGGTGTTCGTCCCCGGGGGATCGACGCGAAAATGATCGTGGAGCAGTTCCCCGACTGTATCTTTCGTCATTGATCGGCCGAACATGGTGACGGGCCTGATCATGACGCCGTTCTGGTTTCCAGGAAGAGGTCGATGATTCGAGCTGATGAAGCGGCGTACGAAAGGGGCGAGCTGCTCGGCGAATTGAATGGGAACTGGAACAACGGGTGCCACGCCGGCACGCAGGTTCCAAAAATCGATCAGATCGCCGGGTTTCGTACCGTCGAACACGAAGACCCGCGGGTCCCCGTGATGCCCGTACCGTATCCGCAGACCCTCATGTGTCACGTGCAACGGATTCATCCAGTTGCTCTCGAGTATGGAAGAGCTGCTATCCGCGTCTAGCGTCAGGACGTCGGGGGCGAATACCTTATCAAACACCCGCTGAAGATGGGCACCGAAGTCCGTATTCGAGAAACCTCCGAATACGCACGCCGCCATGGCGGCATGTTCCGGCGCCGCGGCCTCGATGCGGACGATTCGCTGAGGATCGCGTCGCGAAAACTGGAATGTCGATTCATGCAGCTCACGGTACACGCAGCCCATGCGAAGACCGTACTCACGTTCTGCATGCACGCTTTGCGTGTTCGTTCGGCCGCAAAGTGCATCGAGCGTGATCACACGGTCGCTATGGAAGCCGAGTCCGTCCGCCAGACCTGGCCGGGTTTCGATCAAGACGTCCGGTTCGAAGTAGTTCAGGTAGCCGTTGACGATCTGATCAGGCGTATCTCCGGAGTGTGTCCCACGGTCCCACCACGGGGGGCGCCGTTTGAACACGGGTATGACGGGGTTGTACTTTCCTCCCCAAAGACAGGTGTTCGTTTCGAACACCTGTCGGAGCGTGGCGGTATCACCCGGGGAGACGAGAAATCCGAAGCGTGTCGGGCGTAGGCGGACATTGAGGCGCATCGTGGTTGTTCCATCCTACGCTCACAGGTTGATGCGGGCTGGGGGGTGCGAACGGAGGTGGAGCGCCCGGTTCCGTTTCGCACCGGTATTAGTAGATTAGTCGGACAGCTATGTCCGCGCCGATGCGTGACATCAGGTGTTCAACCGCTTCGTCCGACCCCCTGATGCCGCGTAGCAGCGCCGACTGCCAACTGTTGCAACCGTTGAAGAGATCTGATTCCCAGCTTCGGACATCGATCTTTGCCTTGACCTCGTCCGAGCCGATCGGGTCCACAGGGCCCGTCGGGCCGATCAAAAGACGGGACAGGTCCCCCCAGAAGCGTTCGTTGAAGAGTCGCCACTGCTCGCCGAGCACGTGATCAAGGTGAAAGGCGACGATTGCTTGCAAATCGTCAGGCAAATCCTGCTCGGGCACACAGTGGAAGGTCGCCGCCTCGAACGGCGGCTGGGGTATGGTCCGCCACAGGGCCCGGTCAGCCCAGTCGTCATAATACGGGTGAATGAACCGCGATGGCGACTCGGCCCCTCGAAAAGTGTCGCCTTTCGATGAGGAATTGCAATGAACGCATGCCGGCACGAGATTTTCGAACAGGATCGAGAATTCGGGGAAATGCTGTCTGGGTAGGTAGTGATCTACGGATCCCGTGGTTTGTGAGCCGCACAAGGGGCAACAGCTCAGCTTCGCCCCGCGTATCGCCCGGACCGCTTGTCCATTCTTTCGGCTTTTCCACAGATTTCGAAGCGCCGTGCCGGCACCTTCATCGAAAGAAGCCGCAGCGACATGCCACGGATTGCCTCCATTCTCTCGGTAGATGGCGTTCGCGTTTGCCCAAGCGTCCCGGTGAGGCAGCCACTCCGCATCGGCCCAGAGGCCTGCGAAGTTCGCATCGCCTGCCTGCGGTGGCAAAGGGAGACGCTTCATATTTCGTTTCTCGAACGGATCAGCCTCGCCAGATAGGACAGCGTTTCTGGGTTCAGGAGTCCGGAATATTCTTCTACCAATCGCTCCACCGTCAGCCCCGCAGGCTGTTGATCGACCCATTCGCGTAGCGTGCGAAGATACAAATGGTCGGGTTCGGTGTCGCCGAAGACGAATTGCGATATCGCGTCGATGCTCGCTCCGAACGTCTGCATGCGGGGCTCGAGTGCGAGCGCACCGCCATCGTCGACGACGAGTACTTTGACGCTTCGGCTTGGTACTTCGCGAACGACGTAGGCTGAGTGGGTGGCGATGATGGCCGCGGAACCGGTGAGATCGAGAAGTCGTCCGAGCATCGCCATGAATCGCGAAACGAAATTCGGATGAAGATGGGTCTCCGGTTCGTCGAATAGAAACAATGTCGCTCTCTCCACGGCTGCCGTCGACTGTGCCGCAAAGCGCAGTAGCGCAAGCTCTCCGCTGCTGAGCGGACGATGTTCGCCATTGGTGATCACCATCGGAGATGCTTGGGTCACGACCCGGGAGATCATCCGAAGACGGTTTCGCTCGGGCATTCTCCCGAAGATTTTCGCGTAGAGCTTTCCGCCGTGACCTACGACGCTGCCACCTAGGTTGTCCGGGGGATCGACCGGACGCAGTTCGACATGGAGATGAGCACGGACTCCCAAGGGTTCGATCATCTCCCGCAACAGGTCCATTCTACCACCGTCGGCAAAAGCACCGTCCGTGAGATCCTCGCGGAGGCAGTCCAAGAGGGCGAGCGTGAGGTCGTCGTCTGGCTCGTCCCGCCGACCCGTCATCGAGTGGTAGCGGTAATCCAGTCCCGCCCACGGCGGAATGGCGCGAGGAAATTGGTCCGTCGCCACGGATGACAGGACCACCAGCTTGCTGAACCTGGGCGGCGGATCGAAAGTCGCCGCCGGTCCGTCGCCTCGCAGCTCGGGCCAGGGCGCGGCCGCGAGTAACCCATCGACCAGAGAGCGAAGCAACCGGGTCTTGCCGCTGCCGTTGCTGCCCAGAAGAACCGCCATACGGCCGCGTAGTAGCGGATTGTTCTCGAAGGCTATCGTCAGTTCATAGGCTGTGGGCAGGCCGGGCAGATTGGCGGTCATCGTGAAGGTCTGCGCCGCGTCTTCGAGGATCGGCAACGGCTCCATCCGCAAGTGGCGTCCTCCTCGACGTAGAGCGACCCAGGTTCGCTCTTGGCGTAGGGCGGCTTCGTGGAAGTCCTGGGTGCGCGTCAGAAGGAGAAATGGTTCGTCCCGCTTCTCCGCATTGGCGAGAACTACGTCGTGCATGCCGCGAAGCGCGGCGGTCGCACTGGCGAGTCCCAGCTGCGTGACGATGTCTCGGTACGACCCGTCATCCATCATGATGGTGCAGAAGATGTCCGGAATGTCGTTGAGGGCGAGGGTGGGCCGTTCTCCAAGCAGCTCCTCGATCCGCCCCCTGGATCGCTCGGCATCGGCGAAGACCAGGAATGCTTGAAGACGGTGCGGTTCACCTTCGTCCTTCAGGACATAGACGTCCGCATGGAAGTTCTTGCTGAAGTCGTTCCACTTGCCACGGTCCGCCGCGACGATGACCAGGGGCCGCGACGGCGTTGTCCGAATTGCGGCGGAGTGGTCGACCGCGAGTACGATCGTGATCTGAGCATCGACGGGGATCAGCATAAACGGAGCTGCTATCCCTGTCGTGGTCTTGCGGCAACGGTCACGTCCGTCGGCTCGTTACGTAGCCGATCGGATTTCGCAGAAGTATGTCCGGCACACCAGTTCCGGCGATGGAAACAGCAGCCAACCTATCCCTCGTCTATGTCGAGGAACACGTCCAGCGGACCGCTCGCGCGCATGTCTTCGCCTTGCCTTGAAGGGAGACTCGATAGCGTGGGATAGTCCTCCTCCTCATTGGGCAGACTATTCAGGTGGTCCTCGATCTGCTCCAATAATCTCTGGAAACCCGACGCGCGTTCGATATTGCCGAAGTGACGCTCGGCTCGCTCGATGTTCTCCTTGAACTCCGTGTACAAGCCGGGCTCGTCGGTGGATGAGAACCGACCTCGGAATGTATCGAAGGTTTCGGTCAGGTCGTGTAGCCACTCCTGCTCGTAGCCGGCTTCGAGAGAGATCACTTCATCCGCCGTGAACAACGGGCGAAGCCGCCGGTTTTCGAATATGGAGGTTTCACCGTCGTCAATCGCGTTCTCGGTCAATCGCGCGACGATTGCCCTTCGTCGTTCCTCCGGTAGCAATCCCGACCTATGCAGAGCCGCGACCAGCATCTCGGCTCCTGAGGAAAGGGAGGACACCGTCACGGTCATGACCCATTCGAGAACTTCCGGGCGCTCCTCGACGAAGGCGCGGATGAACGTTTCGTCACAACGTTCGCCAAGGAATGACCTTAGCGTTTCATCCAACTCGAGATCGGCAAGTCGTAGGCGCACCGCGGGATAGAGGGTGGTCGGTACTCTGATATGGGCACCGGCGATGTCCTTCGGTGCGCAGACGACCTCTCGCACCAGACGTTCGACGCGTGCTCCACCCACGTAGAGTTCCACGAGCTCGGGTGAATGGCCGACGATCGTCGCGAAAGCATCGGTGATCGTGGGATGGCGGAACACCCATCGGATGCCATCGTCATCATTCACGCGCCGCGTGAGACTGTCCTCGAGCGTTACGAGCGCGGCTGAGATATCGGCAGGTGGTGTGCCCGTAAGCCGGACGACGATGTCTAGAGCGTAGCTGCTCCGGATCGGGGACGGGACGCCGCCTTCGGGGTGCAGAAATATCAATGCGATGGCTGCGCGGCTGGCTCCGTCGAGCCCTTCGAGCACTTCGATCAGGAACTCCACGGGGTGCTCGACGAGTTGAACCAGCCGATCGCGCGTGATGGGGATTTTCGAAGTGAAGAACGGATCGCCTAGCCGCCTTGCAGTTTCGGGCAGAAATCGAACACTCTCGGCTACGTAGGAAAGATGCGGCTTGAGGCGGATCCGCATCGACCTTGGCTGCTTTCTTCGAACGTGATTGTAGAGAATTTGCGCGCGTTCGGTCGACGTGAGCTTGTGAACGTCGATGACCACCTGGCTTTCCGACAGCAGCGGGAAGTCGCGAGTCCGGAGGAATGGACGGACGGCGGACCAAATGTAGTTGCGGGATGTGAAGACGATGCGGGTGCCGTTCGCGATTGCCGCTCGCAAAGTGGGGAATTCGGTGTTCCAGCGATTGATCCGCGCAACGTCGAACTGGTTCGCGCCGAACGCATCGTCGACCCAGAGCACCTGCCGCTCCGTGGGTTGCCATAGGTGCAGTTGTTCTGGGCTGCTTATTCGTACCGCACCGGCACAACCTTGGTCGAGGGATCCCAGAGCGAGCAGGGCGGCTATCGTCGACTTGCCCGAAGCGGGGTCGCCGAGAAGGATCAGGAACCGGTAGTCGTCCAGCGCCTTGACCGCTGCGTGGTAGGAGGATGTCGGCACGAAGCATGCTAGATCGTCGCCCATCTCGGCGAGGATTGCCTTTGCCTGCTCTTGCGCGTGGGCTGTCACGATGTGAGACAGATCTCCGATTCCGTAGACGCGCGGCACGAGCATGCGCAGTTGGGCACTCGCCTTGATCTGCTCGATGATCCAGTCGCCGTGATACACGCGGCAGGTCTTGACGCCCTTGGCCTCGAACGCCTTGCAGATGGCTGCCTCCGACACGCCCGTCACGCCGGCGTTGGTGATGACTACGTAGTCTTCCGCCAGACCATCCGTTACCAGCGCCTCGACCTTATCGAGCTCGCCGCTGAGCTTGCTGAGTGTCAGTCGCGCGCCTGCACCTCCGATGTACTTCACTTGAATCGTGGATTTCAGCGTGCCGTTCGTTCCGCCGTCCCAAGTTCCCAGGAACGCGGCATCTCGGCCGCCATCTCGCGATCCAAGGAACGTTTGAACGGGGCGTCGCAGCACTTCGGCCGCTACCGCGCTTGCAAGGTCCTGGAATGCTTTCCATCCCAATGTCGTAAGGTCGTAGGCCATCTGGCAGCCTTCTGCGGCCGTTGCCACGCCAAGACCAGCCTATGAAGCCGGTTTGGCGCCAATAAGGTGGGGGAGCCCCGCCTCCGGCGGTGCTCGGGAAAATGCGTAACCTTGAGCGCCCGTCTCGCCGGTGACCAGAACAAGGTTGCTCCGCCGGTTCGTCACGCGTGCATTCTCCAAGGATACGGCTGCCCCGTGATCGCCGTCGGCAGACCGTTTGGCGTGTCGAAACCGGCTTTCGGTCGATCGGGCCGATCACAAACATGTACGCCCGAAGCCGACGAAAGCCGCCGCACGTGGAAATGCCCGCTGCCCTCTCGAGGCGCGCCGAATTCTGATCCGGCGGCGATCCCAAGGTGGCTTGATTGAACCTAGACGGACTGAAGAAAGAGCAAGCCGCTTTTGTTCAGACACGCGACGATAGTCGTCCTGCATTGAACGGCATTCTCTGGCAGCTACGATACCGCACTAGGCATTTCGGTTCGCCAGCAGCTTCCTCCAGTTCAGTTTTCCCATGCCGGCGGTGATGCGGGCCCAGTCGATGCATGAGAAGTCGATCTCATGGAGTTCTCGGTGGATAGTCCGTATCCTTGGCTCGGAACCGTAGCGACTGCCCGTGCTCACGGGCGCGTGACCGCAGATCTGATCCAGGGTTCGATCGGTGAGGCGAGCGTCGTTGCCCTTCGCCTTGAACGCATGCCGCAGGGAGTGGAAGACCAAGCGTCGGTCGTTTGACACGTGCCGATCGATGATGCGGTTCATCTTCTGGCTGGCCTCCTTCGTGCGCTTGCCCACACTGTTCTCCTTCAGGTCGGGGAACAGCTGGGTGTGGCCTTGCGCGTTGAGTGCATCCAGATACTCGCGGAACCCCAGTTCAAGGAGCTTATCGTGAACCGGGACGAGCCTGATCGAATCGTCGGTCTTGACGCTCTTGTCCTCGGCGTTCGGGTCATCGGCGTATTCGTCGATGTCCAGATAGACGATGTCGCCGTCACGGCGGACGTCTGCGAGCGCGACCTGTCCGACCTCTTCTAGGCGAGCACCCGTGGTGATGGAGAGTAGAAAGATCCAGAAGATCGTGACGTCGCTGATACGCGACTCGGTGTTCCATTCCGTCGGGTTGACGAAGAGCGGGCTCGCACACAGCGTCGCGAGTTCGTGATCCTCAAAGCTACGTCGTGTACGCCTTTTCTTGCTGTATCCGACGATCTTGATGCCGCTCCCGAAATTCGCGGGGGTCCAGCGCTGTTGGAACGCATAGGTAAGCAGCGCCTGCAGCGCGCCCACCCGCTTCTTGAGCGTAGGAGGTGCGCATTTCGGGTTGGCGTCCTTGTGCTTGAACACCCGGGCCGTGAAGGGCAGGGCGCGATCCGCCCTGGGCATCGAAGCGGGCAGCTTCGCGGCCTCGTCGCGGTAGTCGTACAGCATGTCGGCATCGATCATCGATATGGTTGGATCCCCGGCGAAGTCGATGAAATCGTCTACCGCCGCCTCGTATTCGCCGGCCGTCTGGGGACGCGGTTCGTTTCCGGCCTTCCATTCGTGGAACAGGGTCTTGAGACGTAGGTTCGGACGCCGCCTCGAATTTGGGACGCGAGGCCGGTGACGGCTGAGGCGTCTCCGGTTCACCTCCTCGTCGCCGCTGCGCTTCTCGTCGATGACGTCCATCAGCGCCTTGACGATCTCGTCTTCGGAAAAGTGAGCAGCACCTGGGTCGAATGCCTTCAGCCGTATCGCCGGACCGGTAAGGCATGGACGCCAGAGTGATTCGTCGTGATGCCACCGCAGTCTGATCCAGTTCGTTCCGGTCTGCTCGACGTCGCCTTCATAGGAGTCGGCCACCATCCTTTCGAAGCGCACCTTGTCTGCGCAAACCAGATTCCAATCGGTATTGGACGGCGGCCCCATGATCGCCGGTGGAAAAGGATCGTCGACGCCTATCGATTTTCGAGAGCCGGCCGCGGCATCGAGTTCCATGAAGGTCACCACGAGGCGCTGCTGACCGGAGAGACCCGTGCCCGTCGCGGGGGCCTCGCACCAACGTCGTACCAGCGCCCCGGGTGTCGGAACCAACGTTCCTTCCGCGAACCGGCGACGAGCTTCGGCAAGCTTCGTTTCGAATTCGGCGTTTTCGCGCGCGAAGCCGATCTTGGCCTCGGCGGGGTCCTTGGTCCTTAGCGAAACCTTGACGACGGCCTTGCCCTCGAAGGCCGGGCGAAGTGCTTCCGGGACCGCCCGTCTGAAGTAGAGTTGACCGGTCCGGGGATCGGCGAAAGGGGACGCCATGCTGGTCTTCTTCACGTTCTTCTGTACCCATGTTCTGTACACATGACGGGTAAAAGAGACGTAAATCCGCGCATTTCCGAGCTTTACTCGAGAATGGTGACCCCTACGAGAATCGAACTCGTGCTTACGCCGTGAGAGGGCGTCGTCCTAACCGCTAGACGAAGGGGCCGTTAGCAGATGCGGGCGTCTACGGAATGGGGTGGCGGCCGTCAAGACGGTTGCCGCAGTTTCCGAAGACGCCCGCGCATTTTGTCAGGTGCCCGTTTCGTCAGGCGGCGACCTTCTTGCGCTCGGCCATTTCCTCGTTGAGCATCTCGGCCAGCAGGAAGGCGAGCTCCAAGCTCTGGCTGGCGTTGAGGCGCGGGTCGCAGTGCGTGTGGTAGCGATCCGCCAGCGATTGCTCGGTCACGTCGACCGCGCCGCCGGTGCACTCCGTTACGTTCTGACCGGTCATCTCGGCATGGATACCGCCGGCGTGCGTGCCCTCCGCGCGGTGGACCGCGAAGAAGCCGCGGACTTCGGCAAGGATGCGGTCGAACGGGCGTGTCTTGTAGCCGTTGGCGGCCTTGACGACGTTGCCGTGCATCGGGTCGCAGCTCCACACCACCGGATGACCTTCGCGCGTGACGGCGCGGACGAGGCGGGGCAGGTTCGCCTCGATCTTGTCATAGCCATAGCGCGTGATCAGCGTCATCCGGCCGGGGATGCGGGCGGGGTTCAGCGTGTCCAGCATCCGCAAGAGCGCGTCGGGCTCGAGGCTCGGGCCACATTTGATGCCGATCGGGTTGCCGATGCCGCGGAGGTATTCGACATGCGAAGAGCCCTCGAACCGCGTGCGATCGCCGATCCACAGGAAGTGCGCGCTGGTGTCGTACCAGTCGCCGGTCAGCGAATCCTGCCGGGTCAGCGCCTGCTCGTACTGCAGCAGCAGCGCCTCGTGGCTGGTGTAGAAATGCGTCTGCGCGAGCTGCGGCACGGTCTCGGGGTCGATTCCGCAGGCGGCCATGAACTCGAGCGCTTCGCCGATCCGGTCCGCGGTCTCGGCATATTTCTTCGACCAGGGGCTGCGGCCCATGAAGTCGTGCGTCCAGCGGTGAACCTGATGCAGGTTCGCATAGCCACCCTGTGCGAACGCGCGCAGCAGGTTGAGCGTCGCGGCGGACTGCGAATAGGCGCGGATCATGCGCTGCGGATCGGGCGCGCGCGCCTCTGCCGTGAAGGCGATGTCGTTGACGTTGTCGCCGCGGTACGACGGCAGCTCGACGCCGCCGATCGTCTCGGTGTCGGTCGAGCGCGGCTTGGCGAACTGGCCCGCCATGCGGCCGAGCTTCACGACCGGGAGCTTCGACGCGAAGGTCAGGACGACGGCCATCTGGAGGATGACGCGGAACGTGTCGCGGATGTTGTTCGCGCTATGCTCGGCGAAAGACTCGGCGCAGTCGCCGCCCTGAAGCAGGAACGCCTTGCCGGCCGCAACCTCGGCGAGCGACGCGGTCAGGTTGCGCGCTTCGCCGGCGAAGACGAGCGGCGGGAAGGTCGCGAGCTGATCGGTCGCCGCGGTCAGCGCGGCGGCGTCGGGATAGGTGGGGAGCTGCCGTGCTTCGTGACGCGTCCAGCTGTCGGGGGCCCAGTTCGCGGCCATATCATGTCGTCCGATTGATGAATTGTAGGGCTGGCCATGCGCGAAAACGCCTTTTCGCGCAATGAAGTAAAGCTTTGGGGCGGGTGTGCCGGCTGGTTTCAATACCCTGCGTCGAGGTCCGCGACGTTCTTCATCGGCTTGCCCGCCAGAAACGCGGCGAGGTTTTCGAGGAACAGCGCCGCGCCGCGCGCGAACATCGTGGTCTGGCTGCGACCCGACAGGTGCATCGTGACGATGGCGTTGGGCGTCGACCAGAGCGGGTGATCGGCGGGCAGGGGCTCGGGGTTGGTCGGGTCCAGCACCGCGCCCGCGATACCGCCGTCGGTGAGCGCGGCGATCAGCGCGTCGTCGTCGATCATGTCGCCGCGCGCGATGTTGATGAGCCACGCGGACGGCTTCATCGCGGCGAGTTCGTCGTGGCCGATCATCGCGTGCGTGGCGCCGGTCGAGGGGGCTGCGAGGATTACCCAGTCGAAGTCGCCGAGTTGGTCGCGCCACGCATCGGGCGTGATCGTGCCGTGGCGGCCGGTGCGCGTGACGCCGGTGACGTCGACGCCAAACGCTGCCAGCCGATCGCCGATCATCCGGCCGATCGTGCCATAGCCGATGATCAGCGCCCTGGTGCCGGCGAGTTCGATCTTGCCGGGCGCGTCCTTCAGCCATTCGTGGCGGTCCTGCGCGCGCAAGACCGTGTCGAAGCGCTTGGCGGCGACGAGTATGGCCATGACGGCATATTCGGCGACCGCGACGGCGTTGATGCCGGCACCGTTGGTCAGCGTGACGTTATTGTCGCGCAGGGTATCGAGCGGGAATGCGTCGAGGCCGGCGTAGATCGTCGAGACCCATTTGAGATTCGGCCCGGCGTTGCGGATCGCGTCGGCGACGAGTTCGGTCGGCTGCATGTCGACCCAGGCGATGTCGGCATCGGCGATCATCGCGTTGGCCTCCGCGGGCTTGGCGAACCAGGCGGTGTCGAGGTCCTTGGGGAGGTGCGGTTCGAGGAGGGGGCGGGCGGCGGCTGGGAGGACGGCTTTCATGGCGTGAACATCGGTTGGTGGCGGGGAGAGTCAAGTTGTCGGAGGGGCGGGGGTGCCTTTCGCAATCCTCCCCCGCCAGGGGGAGGTGGCGCCGAAGGCGACGGAGGGGGCGGACACGGAGCAGGGGTTACCGCCTCCTCCCCCTCCGTCAGGCTTCGCCTGCCACCTCCCCCTTGCGGGGGAGGATCGAAGGGCGCGGAACTTCTTCGCGATATTAAAGCGCGGTCTTCCAGTCCCAGCCTAGCGAGTCGCCGTCCATGACCTCGACGCCGGCGGCGGCCAGTTCGTCGCGGATCGCGTCCGACGTGCCGAAGTCCTTGGCGGCGCGGGCGTCGCGGCGGTCCGAAAGTCGTGCGGCGATGGTGGCTTCGTCGATCGTTGCGGTTACCGGGCGGATGCGCAGGTCTTCGCGGCGGATCGTTCCGAGGTCGAGGCCGAGCACCGCATCGAAATCGACCAGCGCGTCGAGCCGGTCCGCGGGTGCGATACGCTTGTCCGCGAGCAGCTCGTCGAGGATCGGCAGCGCGCGCGGGGTCGCGAGGTCGTCGGACACTGCGGCGTCGAGCCGTTCGCGATAGTCGCGCGCGCTCCCCGACGGACCGCCCGGCCCGCGGGTGGCCAGCGTCTCGACGGTCATCGCGAGCCGCTTCAACCGCGTTTGCGCCGCGGCGAGGTTCTCCCACGAGAATTCCAGCTCGCTGCGATAATGCGCCTGGAGGCACATCAGCCGGTAGGCGAGCGGGTGGAAGCCGCGGTCGACGAGCGTCTGCAACGTGGTGAATTCGCCGCCGGACTTCGACATCTTGCCCGAGCGCTCGACCAGGAAGTTGTTGTGCATCCACAACGTGGCGCCGGTGTCGCCGCAGTCGCAATGCGCCTGGTTCTGCGCGATCTCGTTGGGATGGTGGATCTCGCGGTGATCGATCCCGCCGGTGTGGATGTCGAACGTGTCGCCGAGATACTGCTTGCTCATCACCGAGCATTCGAGATGCCAGCCCGGCGCGCCGCGACCCCAGGGCGAATCCCATTCCATCTGGCGATTCTCGCCGGGAGCCGAAGTACGCCAGATCGCGAAGTCCTGCGGATGGCGCTTGCCCTCGACCGGATCGATCCGGCTTTCGCCCGCATCGTCCTGCGATCGGGCGAGGCGACCATAATCGGGCACCGTCGAGGTATCGAAATACAGCCCGTCCGGCAGCTGGTAGCAATGCTTGTCCGCGATCGCCTCGCCGAACGCGATCATCTCGGCGATATGATCGGTCGCGAGCGGGAATTTGCTCGGCGGGCGGATGTTGAGGTCGTCGAGGTTGCGCTTGAAGGCCTCGGTATAATGGCGTGCGATCGCCCAGATATCCTGGCCGCTGGCTTTCGCCGCCGCCTCCATCTTGTCGTCGCCGACATCCGCGTCGGAGGTCAGATGGCCGACGTCCGTAATGTTGATGATGTGGGTGAGCGGATAGCCCTTCCACGTCAGCACGCGGCTGAGCGTGTCGGTGAAGACGTACGCCCGCAGATTGCCGATATGCGCGTAATTGTAGACCGTCGGGCCGCAGGAATAGATGCCGACGTTCGTGGGATCGATCGGGGTGAACGTCTCGAGCTGTCGCGAGAGGCTGTTGTATAGCGTCGTAGGGGAGCGGGTCATGCGCGTCTCTTAGCGACCGCGCGGGCGGCGGCAAATAGCGCGCGCCTGCCCGCCGCCCGTCAGCGCGTGATGCCGATCACGGCGCTTGCGGTGTAGCCGTCGGCGACCGAGCCCGCAAAAGTCGGGGTCTGCTGCGCGACCTGCGCGGGGGTGTTGTCGCCGAAGACATTGTCGCTCGACGTCGAGATCGTGGCGAACCGCGTCGCGCTCGCCGGATACAGCGTCGTATCCGCATAGACCGCGTTGCAGAGCGCGGCGGGCATCGCGAGCTGCGACGTCAGGACCGCATAACGGCCGCCGGTCGCTGCGGTCAGGCTCGAGAAGACCTCGAAATGCATGTGCGGATAGCGGCCGTCGTAACAGCCGGGGACGATCGTCGTGAAGGTTACCTGGCCCGCCGCATCGGTCACCTGGATGCCGCGCAGATAACTTTCGGTCGGCGCGCTGTAGAGCGAATAATCGCCGTTGCGGTCGCACTGCCAGAGATAGACCGCGCAGTTGGCCAGCGGCGCGCAGGTTGCGTCGACGTCGACCAATGTCAGCGTGATCGTCAATTGCGTCCCCGTCGCGACGGTGGTGGTGCCGATGAAGCTCGCGCGGATGTCGCTGCGGACGATGCCCGACACGGTCAGCGCGTTGGCGGTCGATCCGCTCGAACCGTTGGTGCCGTCGGCGGGGTATGGTCCGGCGGTCTCGGCCGGATCGGCGATGCAGGTCGTGGCGGTCGTCGTCGCGGTCGACGTGGATGTCGGCGTTGCGGTGGAGGCTAGGGTCGGGGTGACGTCGGTGACAATCACCACGTCGTCCGACGACTCGGCATTGCCGCAACCTGAGAGCAAGGCGAGCGTGCCTGTGCCGGCGAACCACTTTAGCGCGTCACGGCGGGCGAGCAGTGTCCGCATCACCGCCATGTCCCCGGCGAGGCTGTCGCCGTGGCCCTCGGCGTGTGGGCCTTGGTCGTGATGGTGCATGATATGGCCTATCTGGTAAGGAAGGCCGTCTGGCGAAGACGTGTGGCCTGGGTGTTTCGCGGTGTTGCGGTGTGTGTCCGCGATCGGTCTGCACATCGAGATGGCGCACCCGCTCCGAGCGGACCGTTGCTGGCTTTGGTCGCGGGTTTGGCTTGAAACGCCGGCGGACCCCTGATAGGGGCCCCAGTTCATGCGGCGCGGACCTATTCGCGACGGCAAAAATCTATTCGACCGGAGCTAAACGGGTTTATGCAGATCATCGTACGCGACAACAACGTCGACCAGGCCCTTCGCGCGCTCAAGAAGAAGCTGCAGCGCGAAGGCGTGTATCGCGAGATGAAGCTGCGCCGGCACTATGAGAAGCCGTCGGAGAAGCGCGCACGCGAGCGTGCAGCAGCGATTCGTCGTTCGCGCAAGCTCGACCGCAAGCGCGCCGAGCGCGACGGCGCACGGTAAGATCTGATCGATCCGTACCCGGTTATCGGGTCGGGTCGGTATTTACGGGGGCGGCCGAGAACGGCGCCCCCGCTTGCTTTCCAACGGCACGCGCGGCGCTCCGGCGTGACCAGATGATCCCAGATGATCTGAGGGCCTTGATCCGATGTCGACCGTCACCGCAGTGCCGCTGCAGCCCACCAAGCGCAGCTATCTCGTCTATCTCTGGGTCGGTATCGCGCTCGCGCTGATCGCCGCGGTCGCTCTTGCGCGCCAGGGCGACGATCCGCTGGCGCGCAATGCCCGCGCCAAGGGCGTGGTCGTGACCGCGTCGGGTCTGCAGTACAAGGTGATCGCGCCCGGTAAGCCCGGTGCGGCCAAGCCGACCGATGCGGACGTCGCGCTGGTGAATTACGAGGGCAAGCTGCTCAACGGCACGACCTTTGACAAGTCGCAGCAGCCGACGCCGATGCCGGTGACCGGCGTCGTCCCGGGCTTCTCCGAAGCGCTCAAGCTGATGCCGAAGGGCGCGAAGTATCGCTTCTGGATGAAGCCGGCGCTGGGGTATGGCGACAAGGCGGCCGGGCCGATCCCCGCGAACTCGACCCTGGTGTTCGACGTCGAGTTGCTGGACTTCCTGCCGCAGAGCGTGGTGCAGCAGATGCAGGCACAGGCGCAGATGGGGCGTGGCGCGCCGGGCGGTATGCCGGGCGGCGCACCGGGCCAGCCTCAGCCCTGAGTGTCGGCCGGCGGATTGCCGGGTCCACGATTCTGAGCGACGCCTTTATGGATTCGCAAGCGCGCTCCCGGTCATCCGGGGGCGCGTTTTTCGTTTGGGTGAGAGTTGTTATTGCGGGATGAGTGCGCGTCGCGATTGACCTGGACGAGTCACGGGCGCGGTGCGGTAAACGCGGTGTTGGATCCTTGGCCGCGTCTACGACGCGCTGCCGATCTATATCTCCAACCAGCTCGGCTCCGATCTTCGCGGTAGAACACGAGATGTCGGCAGTAGAGGCTGGGCGCTTTCCGCGTGCTTGTTCGTGAATATCGACTCGGCCGGAAGTGTCCGGCGGAGGAGATTGAGCGACGTCATATCTTCAGACTTTACGCACGCTTTGGTGGTGGCCATCGTCAGTCTTTGCGGCGCTGCAACAGGGTGCGGCGCGGTCGGGTCAGGGGGCGTCCGGGTGGGGCGACATCGGAGTATCGGCGCGGTCCGCCTCTGCGGCGGGCAAAAAAATAGCGGCCCGAAGACCGCTATTCTCGAAACAAAGTCGTAAGACTTAGTTGCTGTCCGAATCGTCGTCGTTGTCTGCAACGATAACGATACCGGCGACAACTGCAGCTGCTGCGAGAACCGCAACGATGATGCCGCCGCCAGCGAGCTCGTTCTTGTCGGCCGAAACCGAACCCGTGCGAACCGACTTCGAAACCGACAGGTTTGCCGGAGCTGCTACTGCCGGAGCAACTGCCATCGTGGCTGCTGCTGCGGTCAGGATGTACTTCCCAAGACGCATGATGAACTCCCTTTGTGCTCGTCAGCCCGGCATTGGCACGAAACCGCCACCGAGGCAACCGAGGTCTAGATAACCGTGCGAAGTCTTCCGCACTGTTGCGGCAGTGCAACACACTGACGCCCCCTCCTTATACCGATCCAAAACCGTGGGAGAAGCGGCAGTTTGCTTGTCGTAGGTTATTTCGCGCCAACCTGATCCGCCCGTCCGGCGGGATCCGTCGCGGTCTGCAACGACCATGTCTCCGAACCCTCGAGTCCCAGGGCGGTCAACCGGCCCGAGGCGTAGGCGCCGGTATCGATGCCGATCCGGTGGCCGCGCCGCTCGACCTCGTCGGTCATCGTGTGGCCGTGGACGATGGTCTTTTCCAGCGTCGAGCGATGATCGAGGAACGGATCGCGAATCCAGCGCAGGTCCGACGTCCGCTGCAGGTTGAGCGGCGTATCGGGACGGACGCCGGCGTGGACGAATGCGTAGTCGCCGATCACGATCATGTCTTCGAAGCGGCGCAGGAACTCCCGGTGCTCGTCCGGGACCAGTGCGTCGATGCGGTGGACGAGTTCCTCATAATCCAGCCGTTCGTATTCGGTCGCGTCCATGCCGTAGCTCAGGATGGTCTCGCGGCCGCCGATTCGGCAGAACAGGCGCAGCGCCTTGGGTTCGCCATCGAGCGCGCCGAGGAAGATTTCCTCGTGGTTGCCGAGCAGGAAGCGCACGTCGGCGCGCGCGGCGGCAAGATGGCGCAGGCGGTCGATCACCGCGGCAGAGGCGGGGCCGCGATCGACGATATCGCCGAGAAACACGATGGTCGTCTCCGCGGGGCCGCGCGCGTGTTCATCTGCCTCGATCAGGCCGATCAGTTCGTCGAGCAGGTCCGCACAGCCGTGAATATCGCCCACCGCATAGACGCGGCGACCGTCGGGGATCCTGGGCTGGTTCGTCTTGGCGCTGCTACGGGACTTGAAAAGCTTTGAAATCATATCGCTATCGATGGGGAGGGTAAGATGTACGAGAGCTGATCGGACGCGCGGTCGCATAAGATGTTCCACGGCAGGTCGCAATGTATGCCAAGCGTCTGCGATCGGTGCCTATGCGGCATGACGCGGCCGTGCGCGATGGCTAAGGGAGGTTCATGTCGATGATCCCCCGCCTGCTGCCGCTCCTGCTGCTCACCGCCGCGTCGCCCGCCAAGGAGGTCGCGCCCAGCCCCGCGTTCTTCGAGACGTTACGTGCAGCCGACCTCCGCCTCGCGACGATCGCCTACCGGCTGACGACCGCCAACGCTGCGCTGTGCGATCGACAGCAACCGCAGATCGGGATGCCGATCCATGCGCTGACGCAATATGGACCGGCAGCGCGCCCGTCCGCGGCGACGGCGTTCGGCTTCGAATCGACGGTCGGCGTCGAGGCGGTTGTGCCCGGAGCGCCTGCGGACCGGGCCGGAGTGCGCGCGAACGACTCGATCGTCGCGATCAACGACACCGAACAACCCGGGCTGCCGGGTGCGGATGCCACAGAGGGCGCGGGGGCACGCGATGCGGCGGAAGCGGTGATCGCGGCGGCGCCGATCGCCAAACCGTTGCGGCTGACCATCCTGCGCGGAGGGGAGCGTTTGCCGATCGCGGTGCAGCCGGTCGCCGGGTGTCGCTCGCGGTTCGAGATCCTGCTGGGCAGCGGTCTCGGCGCAACGGCGGATGGCGCGATCGTGCAGATCGGCGAGCGCTTCTTCGAGGATTATACCGACGAGGAGATCGCGGTCGTCGTCTCGCACGAGCTGGCGCACAATATCCTGCGCCACCGCGACAGGCTCGACGCCGCGAAGATCAACCGCGGCATGCTGGCGGAGCTGGGTCGCAACGGCCGGTTGATCCGCGAGACCGAGGACCAGGCGGACCTGCTCGGGATCTACCTGCTCGCCAATGCCGGATACGATCCGATGTCGGCGCCCAAATTCTGGCGGCAGAAGGGCGGCACGATCGACGGCGGGCTGTTCCGCAGTCGTACGCATGCCTCGTCCAAGGCACGCGCCGAGGTGCTCGAGGCCGCCGCGCGCGAGATCGCGGCGACCCCGACGCGGCCGATCATCCCGCCAGTCGTTGCGACTCGAGACGTGCCGTTGCGTTGACCGGCAGCCCCGACCCGCGTGGCTGATCCGGCCAGATGCCGCGCGTATCGAGCACCGCCTTGTCGGCGCGTTCCTCGAGCGGGATCGACTTGAAGACGTCGTGGTCGACCAGCACGATCATGATCGAACAGGTCTCGATCGCGGTATCGACGTCGATCAGCGTGGCGCCGGTATCCGCCAGCACCGCGGGCAGCGACTGCGCATAGGGCTCGACGATCCGCACGCGGTCGCCGAACTGCCGCGCCACCGCTTCGGCGACCTTGAGGGCGGGGCTCTCGCGGAAGTCGTCGATGTTCGCCTTGAACGCGAGGCCGAGGCACGCGACCGTTGCGCCCGGCGAAGCTTCGACGAGGGCGGCGACCTGCGCGATGACGTGGTCGGTCTTGCCGTCGTTCACCTCGCGCGCGGTGCGGATCAGCGGGGTCTGGTCGGGGGCGGCGTGGACCAGGAACCACGGGTCGACCGCGATGCAATGCCCGCCGACGCCTGGGCCGGGCTGGAGGATGTTGACGCGCGGATGGCGGTTGGCGAGGCGGATCACCTCCCAGACGTCGACGCCCATCGTGTCGGCGATCAGCGACAATTCGTTGGCGAAGGCGATGTTCACGTCGCGAAACGCGTTCTCGGTGAGCTTCGTCATTTCCGCGGCGCGCGCGGTGGTGGTGACGCAGGCGCCGCGCACGAACCGGCGGTAGAAGGTGAGGGCCTTGCGTGCGCACCGCGGCGTGATCCCGCCGATGACGCGGTCGTTGTCGATCAGCTCGACCAGGATGCGACCGGGCAGCACGCGTTCAGGGCAATAGGCGATCGCGATGTCCGCCTGGTCGCCGGTCTTTCCCGGTACGCGCAGATCGGGACGCAAGCTCGCCAGCAGATCGCGGACCTTTTCGGTCGTGCCGACCGGGGAGGTCGATTCGAGGATGATCGTATCGCCGGTCTTCAGCACCGACGCGATGGTCGAAGCAGCGTCGAGGACATAGCCGATGTTGGGCGCATGATCGGCGTCGAACGGTGTCGGAACCGCGATCACGAAGACGTCCGCCGGCTCGATCGCGGTCGAGGCGCGCAACGTGCCGCGCGCGACGACGCCGGACACGAGACCGTCGAGATCGACCTCCTCGATATGCACGCGGCCCGAATTGACGGTCTCGACGACCGATTCGGTCACGTCGACGCCGAGCACCTGCGCGCCGGTCCGCGCGATGATAGCGGCTGTGGGAAGGCCGATATAGCCGAGCCCGAGCACGACGACGTTGAGGTTGGTATCAGACAGCATGCCCGGCGCCCTTTGCGAGTGTTTCTGCGATTGTCTCGGCGATCCTGGCCGCGGCATGACCGTCCCCGAACGGGTTATGGGCACGCGCCATCGCGGCATATGCGCCTGCGTCGTCGAGCAGCGTGAAGATTTCGGAGACGATGCGGTCTTCGTCGGTCCCGATCAGCTTGGCGGTGCCGGCGGCCACGCCTTCCGGCCGCTCGGTCGTCTCGCGCATCACGAGGACGGGCTTGCCGAGCGCGGGGGCCTCCTCCTGCACGCCGCCCGAATCGGTCAGGACGATCTCCGCCATGCCGAGCGCGCGGACGAAATGCGGATAATCGAGCGGCTCGATCCGCGCGACGTTGGCGCGGTCGCCGAGAATCGCATCCATCACCGAGACGACGTTGGGATTGGGGTGGACGGGGAACAGCACCGCCACGTCGTCGCGCTCGGCGATCCGACCGATAGCGCGGGCGATCGCCGCCATGCCGTCGCCGAAATTCTCGCGCCGGTGGGTGGTGACCAAGACGATGCGCCTGCCGGCGAAGCGCGCTGCGATGGCGTCGAGACCCGCCGCCAGTGCAGGGTCCACCGCGACACGGTCGGCGGTCCAGTGCAGCGCGTCGATCACGGTGTTGCCGGTGACGTGGATCGTGTCGGCGGGGATCGTCTCGCGCCGCAACGCCTCGGCCGCGGTCTCGGTGGGGGCGAAGTGCAGCGCGGCGATCGGCGCGACGATGCGGCGGTTCACCTCCTCCGGCCAGGGTTGGTAGATGTCGCCCGAGCGCAGCCCTGCCTCGACATGCGCGACCGGCACCTTGCGGTAATAGGCGGCGAGCGCACCCGTCATCGCGGTGGCGGTATCGCCCTGCACCATGACGAGATCGGGCATTTCGGCGTCCATCACCTCGCCAAGCCCGGTGAGCAGTCGCGCGGTCAGGCGATCGAGCGTCTGGCCCGGCTCCATGAGGTCGAGATCGATGTCGGGCGACAGATCGGCGATGGCGAGGACCTGGTCCAGCAACCCGCGATGTTGCGCGGTAACGCAGGTACGCACCGTGAGGCCAGGTGTTGCCGCCAGCGCGCGGATCACCGGAAAGAGTTTGATCGCTTCGGGGCGCGTCCCGAAAATGACGAGGATCTTGGACATGGAACCTCTCTAGCCGACGATATTTAATGACGCGCTAACCGGTTACAGCGTTTCTTTGATCGGGTGATCGGAATTGCGCGGGTCCGTAACGACCGGTAAATGGTGCAGCGCAACTAAACGACCTCGAAGACATAATTGGAGCTCCGAATGACGATCAAGCCGCTTCGCAAGGCCGTATTTCCCGTTGCAGGGCTCGGCACGCGCTTTCTCCCCGCGACCAAGTCGATGCCCAAGGAAATGCTGACCGTCGTCGACAAGCCGCTGATCCAATATGCGGTCGAGGAAGCGCTGGAAGCGGGGATCGAGCAGATCATCTTCGTGACCGGCCGCGGCAAGGGCGCGCTCGAGGATCATTTCGATATCTCGTACGAGCTCGAGGATACGATGCGCGCGCGCGGCAAGTCGCTCGATGCGATCAGCCAGATCCGGATGAAGCCGGGTTCGCCGGTCTATGTCCGCCAGCAGGAGCCGCTGGGCCTTGGCCATGCGGTGTGGTGCGCGCGCGAGATCGTCGGCGACGAGCCGTTCGCCGTCCTGCTCCCCGACGAGCTGATGGTCGGCAAGCCGGGCTTCATGAAGCAGATGGTCGAGGCCTATAACCAAGTCGGCGGCAATGTGATCGGTGCGCTCGAAGTGGCCGATTCGGAGACCGATAAATACGGCATCATCTCGCCCGGCGAGATCGATGGTCGTCTGACCGAGGTGAAGGCTCTGGTCGAGAAGCCCAAGCAGGGCACCGCGCCGTCGAACCTGATGATCCCCGGTCGTTATATCCTCCAGCCCGACGTGATGCGCATCCTGGAGAACCAGGAGAAGGGCGCTGGCGGAGAGATCCAGCTGACCGATGCGATGGCGCAGCTGATCGGCAATCAGCCGTTCCATGGCTTCACCTTCGACGGCCAGCGCTATGATTGCGGCGATAAGGCGGGGTACATCCAGGCGAACCTGGCGATCGCGCTGTCGCGGGCCGACATCGGTCCGGCCGTGCGGGAGTTCGCCATGGGTCTGCTGGGGGCCTGAACCGGGCGTACCCCATCCGTCACCCCGGACTGGTTCCGGGGTAATCGGTTCCGCAAACTCGATTCTACGGAGTTTGCGGAACCGTGGATGCCGGAACAAGCCCGGCATGACGAAAATTTCTAGCCGGGAGTTGTCCCGCAGGCGCGGCACCCGGGATCCTTCGGCAGGCGGATCGACCGGAAGCGCAGGGCCAGGAGGTCGATCAGCAGCAACTTGCCTGCGGGGTCGTCGCCGAACGGGGCGATCGCACGCAGCACTTCCAGCGCGGCGAGGCTGCCGATCACGCCGGTGACGGGGCCGAGGACGCCGTCTTCCGCGCAGCTCGTCTCGGCCCGCTCGGGGTCTTCGCCGACGAAGCAGCGGTAGCACGGCTTGTCCGCTTCCCAGCCGCGATAGGTCGCGAGCTGGCCTTCGAACTGCCCGACCGCGGCGGAAACGAGCGGGATCCTCGCGACATGCGCGGCATCGGCGACGCAGAAGCGGGTCGCGAAGTTGTCGCAGCCGTCGAGCACGACGTCGGCCCCCGCGAGCAGGCTTGCGACGTTCGCCGGATCGATTCGCACCCGGTGTGTTTCGACCGCGACATGCGGGTTGATCCGCTGGACCGCCGCCGCCGCCGCCTCGACCTTCGCGATGCCGGTATCCGCGGTGGTGAAGATCGTCTGGCGTTGCAGGTTCGAGGGCTCGACCCGGTCGTCGTCGATCAGGATCAGTCGACCGACGCCGGCGGCCCCCAGATACTGGATCGCGGGCGAGCCGATCCCGCCGGCCCCGACGATCGCGACGGTGGCCGTCTTCAGCCGTGCCTGCCCGGAGCCGCCGAATTCCTTGAGGACGATATGCCGCGCATACCGGGTGAGTTCGTCGTCGGAGAGGGTCATGCGCCCCAGGCGAACGTCAGGCTGGTGCGATACCAGGTGTCGGTATCGGTATCGACCACGTCGATCGAATCGCGCGCGCCGAGGATAACGCCGGCCGCATATTGCTCGACCGTCGGGCAGTCGATCGCGCGCGGGGTGATCCGGCGGACGCGGCCGTCGCGCGTCATCAGCACCGCGAGGTCGAGGCTGAGCGACCAGCCCTGCACCGTCCGGACCGCCTTCGCGCAACGCCCGGCCATGACTTCGCCGTGGACATAGGCGGAGGTGTTGGCGAGCGTGGTGGCCTGGCGACGGATGCGCAGAGGGGGGAGCGTGCTCCAGTCCTGCGGGGGCAACGGGCCCGATACGGAGGCGGATGCCGGCCCGGATATGGGGCCAGATGCGGGGCCAGAAGCGGGCACCGTCGCGGGCGGTGTCGCCGGTATTGTGGGGACGACCTGCAGCTGACCGACCTGAGGCGCTGCGGCTTGGAGCAGGAGGAGGAAGGCGGCGATCATCGGCCGGTCGATCCGAAGCCGCCTGCACCGCGGGTGGTGTCGTCGAGCGTCGCGACTTCGTCGAGCGTGGCGCGCAGGACGACCGCGGGAACGAGCTGCGCGATGCGGTCGCCACGCGCGATCTCGAACGGCTGGTCGCCGAGATTGACGAGGATCACCTTCACTTCGCCGCGATAGTCGCTGTCGATCGTACCGGGCGTGTTGAGGCAGGTGACGCCGTGCTTGAGCGCGAGGCCGGAGCGGGGGCGGACCTGCACCTCGTGCCCTGCGGGAATGGCGATCGCGAAGCCGGTGGCCACGGCCGCGCGCGCGCCGGGGGCGAGCGTCAGCGCCTCGGCGGCGACGACGTCCATGCCGGCCGCGCCGTCGGTCGCATAGGCAGGCAAGGGCAGGCCCTCGCCGTGCGGCAGGCGTTTAAGTTCGATGCGGATCATGATGCGGCTTCTAGCGCATCGGCGATGCGGTCCGCCAGTCGGGCCGCGACCGCGTCCTTGGGCAGGCGCTCCCAGCTCTCGACGCCGGTTGCCGTGACGAGATGCACGCTGTTGTCCGCGCCGCCCATCACGTCGCCCGATACGTCATTGGCGACGATCCAGTCGGCGGTCTTGCGGACACGCTTGGCGACGGCGTGTTCGAGCACGCGCTCAGTCTCGGCGGCGAACCCGATCAACAGGGGAGGGCGGTGCGGGCTGCGCGCCAAAGTCGCGAGAATATCGGGATTTTCCGCGAGCGTCAGTGTTGGTGTGGCGTCGCCCTTCTTGATCTTCTGCGGGACGGACTCGACGTGCCAGTCCGCCACGGCGGCCACCATGACCGCGGCATCGGCGGGCAGTGCGCGGTCCACGGCGTCGGCCATCGCGCGCGCGGTCTCGACGTCGATCCGGTCGACCGCCGGCGGGGTTGCGAGCGTCACGGGGCCGGCGACCAGCGTGACGCGTGCGCCGAGCCGTGCCAGCGCTGCGGCGATCGCGAAGCCCTGTTTGCCCGACGAGCGGTTGGCGATGTAGCGGACCGGGTCGATCGGCTCGTGAGTCGGGCCGGCGGTGACGAGGACGTGGCGGCCGGCGAGCCGCTTGCGCGGGGCGGGAGCGAGCATGTCTTCGATCGCGGCGAGGATGGCGGGGGACTCTGGCAGGCGGCCGGGGCCGTATTCGCCGCACGCCATCGCGCCTTCGTCTGGTTGCATCACCGTCACGCCATCGGCGCGGAGTTGCGCGACGTTGCGGACGGTCGCGGCGTGGGTCCACATGCGGACGTTCATCGCCGGCGCGACCAGGACCGGCTTGTCGGTCGCGAGCAGCAGCGTCGTCGCGAGGTCGTTAGCGAGCCCGCCGGCCATGCGCGCCATCAGGTCGGCGGTAGCGGGCGCGACGACGATCAGGTCGGCCTGGCGGCTGAGCTGGATATGGCCCATCTCGGCCTCGTCCTTGAGATCCCAGAGCGTCGTGTAGACCTTGTCCTCGCTGAGCGCGGCGAGCGTCATCGGCGTGACGAAATGATGCGCCGCCTCGGTCATCACGCAGCGCACCGCATGGCCGCGGCCTTTCAGCAGGCGGATCAGTTCGGCGGCCTTATAGGCGGCGATCCCGCCGCCGACGATCAGGAGAATGCGCGTCATGGAGGCGTCTTTAGCGGATAATGCGCGTCACGGTAATGCGCCGGCTGTCGAGCGCCGCATGGACCAGATCGCGCAGGCCATCGGGGACGAACACGAGCCCGGTCAGCAGCAACGGCGTGACCAGCAACGCCCAGTGCGGCGTCTCCTCGGTGCCGAACACGGTGATCAGCAACGCCGTGAGGACGATCGTGGCGAGCGCACGCAGGGCGAGGGGATCGCGCCATGTCGCCCAGCCGAACAGCGCGAGGCCGACGATCGGTGCTGCCAGACCCAATGGCAGCCAGGCGAGTGCGGTGGCCGAGACCGTGGCGGACACGAACGCGCCGAAACCGAGCAACCCGGCCCAGTCGAAGACCACGTCGTCGAGTGGTTTGACGACCTGCGCCACGGCATAAGCGTGGATTGCCAGTACGAGGGCGACGACGATCAGCGCGGCGGCCCAGCCCAGGGCCTCGCGCCGCTGACGTTCGGCCAGCGCGAACGTCAGCATGACGATTAGATAGAGCGCGGCAGTCTCGCGGAACACGGCCGCTGCAACACCGAACGCGATCGCGTCGACATAATGGCCGCGCCGCCTGATCGCGAGCGACAGCGTTATCGCGAGCCCGGCCCAGAGATCGGGCAAGGGCGCGAGCGAGGGCTGGAGCAGCGGCGCGAGGCTGGCTAACAGCAGCAAGGCGACCGCCGTCTGCGCGGCGCGCGTCTTCAGTACCGGCTGCATACGGCCATAGCAGGCGACCGCGACCGCCGCGGTCAGCAGGTAGAGCATCGCCATCACCGCAATGCTCGGCAGCGCGGCCTCGATCACCGCGAGCGTGGGCAGGCGGAACGCGGTGAATGGCGCCAGCGGATAGCCGCCGGCGCGCAGCGCATCCGCGGCCACCGCATAGTAATTGCCACCGTGGCGAACGCCGTCCACGATCATCGCGTATAGCGCGGTATCGGTATGACCGGGTGCCGTGGACAGCGCGGCGAGCGTCGCGGTCACGAGCAGCGCCAGCAGCGCGACCACCGCGCGCGCGGCGGGTTGCGAGATGTTTGCGAACCGTGACGGCGCCGCGAGCCAGACCGGGGTCAGCGGGCGGCGCATCGTCACGTCACGCTGAACCACGTTCCTGCGATGCCGACGAGCGCGGCGATCACCGCCACCGCCGCATAGCGCCAGCCGCCACCGATCCGGATGACTTCGATCTCGCGCAGCGGCGGCATCGGGGGGGCACCACCGGGGGCGGGGTAATGCGCCTCGATCCGGCGGACCAGCTCGGGCAGCCGGGTCAGCGTCTGGAAGTCGGCGATCAGGCGGTCGGCGATCGCGGCCTCGGGGCCGAGTTCGCCGCGAATCCAGTCGCGGACGAACGGTTCGGCGGCTTCCCACAGGTTGATGTCGGGGTTGAGGCTGGTCGCGACGCCCTCGACCATCACCATCGTCTTCTGGAGCAGCAGCAGATGCGGCTGCGTCGCCATGTCGAAATCGCGGGTGATCGAGAACAGGCTGTCGAGCATCATGCCGATCGACATGTCCTTGACCGGCAGCCCGCGCATCGGTTCGCCGACCGCGCGCAATGCGGTGGCGAATTCGGCGACGTCGTGGTGCGCGGGGACGTAGCCGGCCTCGAAATGGATTTCGGCGACGCGTTTATAATTGCCGGTGATCAGGCCGTAGAGGATCTCGGCGAGCCAGACGCGGGCGCGGCGATCGATCCGGCCCATGATGCCGAAATCGATCGCGGCGATCCGGTTGCCGGGCAGCGCGAACAGGTTTCCCTGGTGCATGTCGGCGTGGAAGAAGCCGTCGGCGATCGCCTGGCGCAGGAACGCGCGGACGAGCGTGTTGGCGAGCCCGGGCAGGTCGTAGCCGGCGGCGACGAGCGCCGGGCGGTCGGACAGCTTGATGCCGTCGATCCACTCGATCGTCATGACCTTGTTGGTCGAGCGCGCCCAGTCGATCGCGGGGATGACGAAGTCGGGCTCGGCGGTCATGCCCTCGGCGAGTTCGGAGGCCGAGGCGGCTTCGCGGCGGAAGTTCAGTTCGCGCAGGGTCCAGCGCTTGAACGTCTCGATCGTCAGGCGCGGGCGGAGGCGCATCGCCTCGGGGCTGAGCGCCTCCAGTTGCGCCGCGGCCCAGCTATAGGTGTCGATCGCGCGCGCGAAATCGTCCTCGACGCCGGGGCGCAGCACCTTGACCGCGACCTGGCGGCCATCCGTGGTGACGGCGCGGTGGACCTGCGCGATCGATGCCGCGCCGACCGGGATCGGTTCGATGCGCGAGAACAACGACTCCAGCGGCTTGCCGAAGCTCGCCCGCATCGCCGCCTCGATCGTCGCATAGGGGACGGGGGAGAGCTGGTCCTGGAGCCTGAGCAGATCGTGCGCGGCGTCCTCACCGACGAGATCGGGGCGGGTGGCGAGCGTCTGGCCGAGCTTGATCGCGGCGGGGCCGATCGCCTGGAACGCATCGGCATAGCGCGGCACCGCGGGCACGCGCGCGCCGAACCGGGCGATCCGGGCGAGGCGACGGACGGGGGCTGGCGTGTTGGGATCGCGCTCGATGCCGCGCAGCGCGCCGTGGCGGGCGAGGATGCGGCCCCATTTCAGGAGTCGCCATATGTGGGTGGTGGAGGCGGTCACTGGGTTGGAGCGCCTTGAGAAGAGATTCGTTCACGCGAAGGCGCAAAGGCGCGAAGAGAGATTTGTTCACGCGGAGACGCGGAGACGCGGAGGTGGTGCGTATGGCCGCGACTGCGGCTTTTCATCGTTAGCGAACGGATAGCAAAGCGCTGACGCGCACAAGACGCGGCGCCTTCGCGCCCACTTACTCTCCGCGTCTCCGCGTCTCCGCGTGAACCACTCTTCGCCACTTCGCGCCTTCGCGTGATCACTAGATCTTCCACCCGCTGTGGATCGCGACGAGTCCGCCAAGCAACGGCTCGACCTTCGTTTGCACAAACCCCGCATCCGCGATCATGCCCTTGAACTTGGGCATGTCGGGGAAGCGGCGGATCGACTCGATCAGGTAGCGGTAGCTGTCGGCGTCCTGCGCGAGCAACTGGCCCAGCTTTGGGACCATCTTGTGCGAATAGGCGTCGTACACCTCGGCGAACCCCGGCCAGACGGTCGTCGAGAATTCGAGGCAGTAGAACCGGCCGCCGCGGCGCAGGACGCGGTGGGCTTCGCGCAAGGCCTTGGGGATGTCGGTCACGTTCCGGATGCCGAACGCGATCGTGTACGCGTCGAAGAACTTGTCGGGAAAGGTCAGTGTCTCGGCGTTGGCTTCGGTCCAGACCAGGCCGTCGATCCCGCGCTTCTGGGCGCGATGCATGCCGACTTCGAGCATCTGCGGGTTGATGTCGGCGACCGTGATCGACGCGCCCGACGGCTCCATGCGGAACGCGATGTCGCCGGTGCCGCCCGCCATGTCGAGGATCTGCTCGCCTTCGCGCGGTTTCACGCGGCGGACGAAGCGGTCCTTCCACAGCCGGTGCATGCCGCCCGACATCGCATCGTTCATCAGGTCGTATTTGCCCGCGACATTCGAGAAGACGCCGCCGACGCGGGCGGTCTTCTCGGTGGCGGGGATGTCTTCGTAGCCGAAGGAGACGGTATCGGGCGTCGAAGCGGGCGCGGGCGCGATCAAGTCGTTCATATCCTGCGCTCTAGCCGCGCCTTGTGGCGCGAGCAAACGCAACCTAGCTGCAAAGCGTGCCAGAGTTACCAGAAGTCGAAACCACCGTGCGCGGGCTGGAGCCCGTGCTGAAGGGCCAGCGCCTGACCTCGGTCGAGCCGCGTCGTGCCGACCTGCGCAAGGCGATTCCGGTCGACCTGCGCCAGCGGATGACCGGGGCGACCGTGACGACGCTCGGGCGGCGCGCCAAATATGGGCTGATCGATACCGATCGCGGCGACACTTTGGTGTTCCATCTCGGCATGTCGGGACGCTGGCGAGTCGATCCGAGCGAACTCCTGCCGCACGATCACCTGCTGATCGGGACGGGGGCGGGGCGGACGGTGGCGCTCAACGACCCGCGGCGATTCGGCTTTCTCGATCTCTGGGCGACCGACGATATCGCCAATTATCCCCCGTTCCTCAGCATGGGGCCGGAGCCGCTCGGACCAGACCTGACGGCCGCGTATCTGCTGGAGGCGCTCGAAGGGCGGGGGGCGTCGATCAAGGCGATGCTGCTCGACCAGCGGATCGTCGCGGGGCTGGGCAACATCTATGTGTGCGAGGCGCTGCATATGGCGAAGATCGCGCCATCACGCGCGGCGGGGCGGATCTCGCTGTTTCGACTCGAGCGACTCGTCGAGGCGATTCGAGCGGTGCTGACGGCGGCGATCCTGGCCGGTGGTTCATCCCTGCGAGATTACGTCCGGCCCGACGGCGAACTCGGCTATTTCTCCAAGCAATGGCGCGTCTATGGGCGCGAAGGCGAGGCGTGCGAATGCGGTGCTGCCGTGAGGCGGCGTACCGAGGGTGGGCGCTCGACCTTCTGGTGCGCCAAGTGCCAACGCGGTTGACGATCACAGGCAAAGTGAGTAGGGCCGCGGCTTCGAGAGGGCGTAGGAGCAATCCGGCGCCCCTTTTTATTCATTCGAACATCCAGAGGGCTTCATGGCGAACACGCCGCAGGCGAAAAAGCGTATCCGTCGCAACGACCGTCGCGCGGAAGTGAACGGCAACCGAGTCGGCCGTATCCGTACCTTCATCAAGAAGGTCGAGGCCGCACTGGCGTCGGGCGACAAGGGCGCAGCGACCACCGCACTCGCAGCGGCGCAGCCTGAGCTTCAGCGTGGCGTCGCCAAGGGCGTGCTGCACAAGAACACCGCGAGCCGCAAGTTCGCGCGTCTGACCAAGGCCGTGACCGGACTCGCCTGAGCGACCGATCACTGTCGAAAGCGGATCACCCGTCGGGACATTCCCGGCGGGTTTTTTGCGTGTGCGAAAGGAACCTGGGGCGAGTCCGCGTAACCCTAGGATTCGCCACGATTCGTGCGTGCGAGAATCACGTCACGCAATCGCGGAAATTGCAAAAAATGCGTAAACACAGCGACTTATAAAAATATCGACGCATTTCCGCGGCTTGATCAAGTCAACCCGCTTTATTTCGAAAATGTGACGCGTCGGGGCCTTGCTCGGATCGCTGATCGCTTCATAACGGGGCTCACAGCGACGGTGGTTTCCACCGCTGCATCAACAAACAGGGCGAAGATGCCGGATGACCCTTGGGGTCGTCTGGGGGCCATTTTCTGTCGGGACTATGTCACCTGCACGCGTGTCGTGCGGGGTCGGAGAAGTGTGCGCGTGACGAAGTGGCAAGGACCGATGACCCACGCGACCGAGGCCGAGAAGGCCTGGGCCCGCGTGCGTGCGTCCTTGCGCGAGTCGGCGGGCGCGCGGCTGTTCGAGCAGTGGCTGAAGCCGATCGAGCTGATCCCGGGCGAGGATCGCGACACGATCCGCCTCGCGCTGCCGTCGGCGTTCATGACGAACTGGGTCCGCAATCATTACGCCGACCGACTCGTGCTCGAATTCAAGCAGATCCTGCCGAACGTCCGTACCGTCCAGATCGAGACCCGGGCGCCGGGTCGCGCGCCCGTCATGCTCGCGATCGAGCCGGTAGCGGATCCGGTCGTCGAGCCTGCCGCGCCGAAGCCGGTCGTCGAAGCCAAGCCCGTCGCGGACGCCAAGCCAGCTGCGCAGCCTGCACAGGTTTCGATGAAGTTCGGGGTCGATCCGTCGCTGAAGCCTGCGCCCGTCGTGGCAGCGGCGCCGGTCGGCGTGCCTGCCGAACGCCCGCCGCTCGATCCGCGGTACACGTTCGAGCGATTCGTCGTCGATCCGTCGAACAAGGTCGCGTTCAACGCCGCCAAGGTGCTCGCCGAACCCGGCCCCGTCCGGTTCAGCCCGCTGTTCCTCCACAGCGGCACGGGGCAGGGCAAGACCCACCTCATGCACGCGATCGGCCACGCGTTCCTCGAGCATAACCCGCACGCGATCGTGCTGTGCATGTCGGCCGAGCGGTTCATGTACGATTTCGTCGCGGCGATGCGCGCGCGCGATACGCATGCCTTCAAACAGCGGCTGCGCGGCGCCGACCTGCTGCTGATCGACGATCTCCAGTTCATTGCCGGCAAGGACGCGACGCAGGAAGAATTCTTCCATACGGTCAACGAGATCATGGCGGCGGGCAAGCGGCTGGTGATCTCCGCCGATCGCTGTCCGCAGGCGCTGGAAGGCGTCGAGGCGCGGATCATCAGCCGGATGGCGGTCGGGCTGGTCGCGGACATCAAGGCGCCCGACTTGACGCTGCGCCGGACGATCCTCGACCGGAAGCTGGTCGACCTGCCCGACATGCGCGTGCCGACCGACGTGCTCGACCTGCTCGCAAGCCGCATTCATGCGAACATCCGCGAGCTTGAGGGCGCGCTGAACCGGGTGGTGGCGTATGCGCAACTGACCGGCGACACGATCGACCTCGACTTCGCGGTCGCGACGCTCGGCGAGGTGCTCCGTGGCGCGCAGAAGCGCGTGACGATCGACGAGATCCAGAAGCTCGTTTCGGCACATTTCGAACTGAAGCCGCTCGATCTGATTTCGGCGCGGCGCGCGCGCGCGGTGGCACGACCGCGGCAGATCGCGATGTATCTGGCGAAGCGGCTGACGACGCGGTCGTTGCCGGAGATCGGGCGCAAGTTCGGTGGGCGCGATCACTCGACGGTGATCCATGCGGTGCGGAAGATCGAGGAACTGCGCGATTCGGACCGGGATATCGATGCGGCCGTGCGGGTGTTGATGCGCGAGCTTGAGGGCTGAGGCCCGGCTTCTGACCGTCCGTCATCCTGACGAAAGTCAGGACCTAGAGCCAAGAAGCGCAGCGTGCGTTACCCTGGGTCCTGACTTTCGTCAGGATGACGGAAAGGGCACACCCCAGCCCGTCATCCCAGCGAAAGCTGGGATCTTTCAGTTTGGCGGATGTCGCGTGCAACGGGGGAGACCCCAGCTTTCGCTGGGGTGACGGTTATTTCGCTGGGGTGACAGTTACGGCGCAGGGGTGACGATCGGGTACTCAGGCGCCAAGTGAACCGTCACGATAACGGATAAGCAGTCTCAGACCTGTAACCCCATCGCGTCCTGCGTCGCCTTCAACGCCGGCGCCGCCAGCGCGCGTGCCTTTTCCGCCCCCGCCTGCAACACCGCGGTCACCGCGCCGCGATCGTCCAGCAACCGCACCATCTCGTCGCGGATCGGACCCAGTTTGGCCACCGCGAGATCGGCCAGCGCGGGCTTGAACGCGCCGAAGCCCTTGCCGCCGAACTCGCCGAGCACGGTCGCCACGTCGCTATCCGCCAGCGCCGCGTAGATCGTGAGCAGGTTGCGCGCCTCGGCCCGGTCGCCGAGTTCCTCGACCGTCGCCGGCAACACGTCCGGATCGGTCTTCGCCTTGCGGAACTTGTCCGCGATGGTGTCGTCGCTGTCGATCAGCTTGACCACCGACTGCTCGGACGGGTTCGACTTCGACATCTTCGCCGACGCATCGCGCAAGCTCATGATCCGCGGCGCGGCCTTGCTGATCAGCGGCGCGGGGAGCGTGAACAGGTCGACGCCGTAGTCGCCGTTGAACTTGGTCGCGATGTCGCGCGCGAGTTCGAGATGCTGCTTCTGGTCCTCGCCGACCGGGACGTGCGTCGCGTTGTAGAGCAGCACGTCGGCGGCCATCAGTACCGGGTAGTCGTACAGCCCGACGCTCGCGCCCTCGCGGTTCTTGCCCGCCTTGTCCTTGAACTGCGTCATCCGGTTCAGCCAGCCGACGCGGGCGACCGTGTTGAGCAGCCACGCCAGCTCGCTGTGCGCGGGGACGCGCGCCTGGTTGAACAGGATCGACTTCGCCGGATCGATGCCGGCCGCGATCATCGTCGCGGCGACCTCGATCGTATGCGCGGACAACTCCGCCGGCGCGATCCATTCGGTCGGCGCGTGGAGATCGGCGATGAAGAACATCGACTCGCCGCCCTGCGCCGCGATATCGTCCTGCAGCGTCACCCACTGCTTCACCGCCCCAAGGTAATTGCCGAGATGGAGATTACCGGTGGGCTTGATGCCGGAGACGACGCGCATGGAAAAACCTTACTTGGAACGACGCAGAAGCGTGGAGATGTCGCCCAGCCGGAACGCGCCGGTGAGCAATGTCGCGATCGCATAGACCACCCCGCCGGTGGTAACCAGCACCAGCATGGCGCCCCAGCGCTGGATGCTGGTGCCGGTCACGAACGGCTGGAACAGGTCGTTGAGGAAAAACATCACGCCGCCCATGATGAGCGCGGCGACCAGCAGCCGCCATGTCCGCCGGCGAAGCCGTGCGTCGGGGGTGAAATGCCCGCGGCGGACCAGCGTGCGGTAGAGCATCGCGACGTTGACCGTGCTCGCGATCGCGGTGGCGAGCGGCGGGCCCATGTGCCCGAGCGGCTTGATGAAGGCGAGGTTGAGGACGAGGTTCACGACCATCGACATCGTTGCATAGCGCACCGGCGTCTTGGTGTCCGAGCGTGCGTAATAGCCGGGCGTCAGGACCTTCACGAGGATGTACGACGGCAGCCCGATCGAGAAGGCGGCGAGCGCCTGTGCGGTCAGTACGCTGTCGTTGAGCGCGAACTTGCCGTGCTGGAACAGGGCCCCGACGATCGGCACGCCGCACACGATCAGCGCGACCGTGGCGGGGAGGGTCAGGAACAGCGCCAGTTCCATGCCGCGGTTCTGCGTCGTCATCGCCTCCGCATCCTCGCCGCGGCCGAGCTGGCGCGAGATCGTCGGGAGCAGGACGGTGCCTAGGCCGATGCCGATCAGGCCAAGTGGCAACTGGTTCAGGCGGTCGGCGAAATAGATGTAGGAGACCGAGCCCGCGGGCAGCAACGCGGCGGCGAGCGCGGTCGAGACGACGAGGTTGATCTGCACCGCGCCGGCCCCGGCGGCGGCGGGCCAGATTAGCGACATCAGCTTCTTCACGTCGGGATTGAGTTGCGGACGCTTGAGCCGCAGCTTCACGCCGGATGCGCGACAGGCCCAGATCAGCCACAGAAGCTGCAACGCGCCCGACACCGTCACCGCGATCGCCTGGTTGCGCGCGGTCAGCAGCGGCTGGCGCTCATGGAACAGCAATAGGGCGGCGATCAGCGTCGCGTTCAGCAGGATCGGCGCGGCGGCGTTGATCCAGAACTTGTGCAGCGAATTGAGGATGCCGCCGAGCAGCGACACGAGGCTGATCAGCAGTAGATAGGGGAGGGTGATCCGCGAGAGATGGACGACATAGTCGAACCGCTCCGCGCTCGCGCCATTGAACCCGAAGGTCAGCAGCCACGTCATCGGCCAGGCCGCGAGCTCGAAGATCACCGTCATCGCGATCAAGGTGGGCAGCAATACCGACAGCGCGTCCTCGGCGAACGCGATCCCGTCGGGCAATCCACGCCCGGTCTTGTCGCCGACCTTCCGATTGAACATCGGGATGAAGGCGGCCGAAAACGCGCCCTCCGCGAAGAGGGCGCGGAACATGTTGGGGAGGCGGAACGCGATCAGGAACGCATCCGACGCGAACCCGGCGCCGACGAACCGCGCGAACAGCGAGTCGCGCACCAGCCCCAGGACACGGCTGGCGAGCGTCAGCCCGCCGACCGATCCCAGCGCCTTGGTCAGGTTCATCGACGCGCGCTCCGCCTCCGGTCGATCAGGCCTGGCCGAAATCGCCGACGTTCGGCTGGATGCCCTGCTGCTCCGACTGGGTCAGGTACAGCTGGCCGAAATCGATCGGCTCGAGCAGCAGCGGCGGGAAGCCACCGTCACGCACCGCATCCGACAGCACGCGGCGGGCGAACGGGAACAGCAGGCGCGGCGCCTCGCCCAGCAGGAACGGCTGGACATGCTCGGCAGGGATGTTGCGCAGTCCGAACAGGCCGGCATAGGAAAGGTCGACGATGAACGCGACCTGCCCGTCGGTCTCGGCGCGGACGTCGATCTTGAGCACGACCTCGTGCACTTCGTCGCCGACCTGCGCCGCGCCGATGTTGAACTGCACGTCGATCGCCGGCGGGGTCTGGTTCTGGTAAACGGCAGGCGCGTTCGGGTTCTCGAACGACAGATCCTTGACGTATTGCGAGATCAGGCCGGCGGCGGGAATCGTGTCCTCGCCGTTCACGAGCTGGTCGCCCATCTGGTCGGGCGCGGTCACGCCATTGTCCTGATCATCCATTCGTCGTGTCCTTGCGAAGAAGCGTGAAATAGGGACCGAAGCGGCACGCTTGCGCGTTCATGTCGGTCAGGGGGCTGCGAGTAGCAGTGCCGACCGGGCGTTTCAACGGGCCCGGGTTTGAATAAGCGCAGCTTTGGCCTATGTTAGACCGAAGATCGGAGGCACGGTTGTTTTACGTAGTTCTTCTCGCGATGGTTGCAGGCTTCTTGGCGATGCGACTGTATAGCGTGCTCGGCAAGCGGACGGGGCATGAACAGCCCTTGCCGCGCGCGGCCGAGGACCGTCCTGCGCTCGCCGCCGTTCCGCGAACGGTGGATGCGACGCCCGAGCCGCGCGAGGTCGCCAGCCGCAACATCGAGCCGCGCGCCGAAGCGGGCCTGCGCTCGATCGTCGCCGCCGAATCCGGGTTCGACGTCAACCAGTTCCTCGAAGGCGCACAGGCGGCGTACCGCATGGTGCTCGAAGCGTTCTGGAAGGGCGACGAGGAGCAACTGGGCTATCTCGCCGAGGACGATGTACGAGCTGCATTCGCCGAGGCCATCGCGGCGCGGGTCGCGGCGGGCGAAGTGCTCGACAACCGTCTCGTGTCGATCGAGCGCGCGGTGATCTCCGATGCGAGCGTGTCGGGTCGCGATGCGCGGATCACGGTGCGGTTCGATGCGGACATCGCGGCCGTCACGCGCGACGGCGAGGGCAATGTCCTGGCCGGGTCGCTGACCGACGCGGTCGAGACGCATGACGTCTGGACGTTCGCACGGACGCTGAAGAGCAGCGATCCGAACTGGAAGCTTGCCGACACCGACGAGGCGTGAGCGTGCGTTTCAGGGGGGCGGGGCTCGGCGGACTTGGTCTTTCGCTGCTGTTGAGCGCGTGCGTCGGTGGCGTCGAGCCGCCGCGTTCGGGTTCCGCGCCTGTCGATCGTGGCGGTGTTGCCGACCGCGAACCTTCGCGCGAGCCGGTGCGTGTGCACCCTTCGCGCGATACGGGTGCATCGCCCAACATCCGCGGTATCCAGATGCCGGCCCGGATCGTCGGCGCTGTACCGATGCTGCCGATTCCCGTCATAACGCCGACGGCACCGACCAATGCGGTTGCGGCCGGCGTGATCGCCGGTCCGCCGGTCGCCAGCCTGCCAATCGACGAGACGCAGGCGCAGTCGGCGCTGTTGGCGTTCGTCACGAGTTGCCCGTCGCTGATGCGCCGCGCCGACACGTCGGGCCTCACGCGCGGTACCGATTGGCAGCCAGCCTGCGCGGCGGCGGCTTCGGTTCCTCGCGGCGGTGGGCGGACTTTTTTCACGCAGTGGTTCGAGGCGGTGCAGGTCGGTGACGGCAAGGCGTTCGCGACGGGCTATTACGAGCCGGAAATCGCCGGTTCGCTTGAGCGTCGCGATGGCTATGCGCCGATCTACGGACGGCCGAACGACCTGATCGACGTCGATCTCGGTGCGTTCTCGACCAGCCTGAAGGGCAAGAAGGTCCGCGGTCGCGTCGATCGCAGCAATCTTGTGCCCTATTACGACCGTACCGCGATCGAGCAGGGTGCACTTTCGGGGCGCGCGCCGATCCTCGCCTGGGCGCGCGATCCGGTCGAATTGTTCTTCCTGCAGATCCAGGGTTCGGGGCGGCTCCGCTTGCCCGACGGCGAGATCCTGCGGATCGGCTATGCGACGCAGAACGGCCGCGATTATACCGGCATCGGCGCGTTGATGAAGTCGCGCGGGCTACTACAGCCGGGGCAGACCTCGATGCAGGGGATCGTCGCCTGGCTCCACGCGCACCCGACCGAGGGGCAGGCGATCATGCGCGAGAACAAGAGCTTCGTGTTTTTCCGCGAACTGGAGGGGGCACCCCTGGGCGCACTCGGCCTGCCGGTGACGGGCCAGGTGAGCGCGGCGGCGGACGTCAAGTTCGTGCCGCTCGGTGCGCCCGTGTTCCTGTCGCTCGATCGGCAGGATGCGAGCGGCTTGTGGGTAGCGCAGGATACCGGCGGTGCGATCAAGGGCAGCAATCGCTTCGACACGTTCTGGGGCGCCGGGCCGGCGGCGGAGTCGACCGCGGGCGGGATGGCGGGGCGCGGGACCGCGTTCCTGTTGCTGCCGATCGGTACGGTTCAGCGTCTCACTGGCCAAGCGAATGGGGCGCAATATGGCGGGCCGACCCCTCAACCCTGACCCGCTCACCCCCGAGGAGGCGCAGCTCTGGGCGCGGGTGATGCAGACCGTCCGGCCGATGCGTGCGGTTGCCGTCCGCATCCCGGAGCGCGCGCCACCGCTGCCGCCTCCACCAAAGCCGGTGATCGGGCCCAACGGCAAGGTCGTTCCGCCGCCACCGGCACCGCTGGGCCGGGTGAAACCGATCGTCCGTACCGTCGTCACGCCGTTCGCCAACCGCCCGGGTGCGAAACCGGTGGTATCGCCGCGGCCGGTCGCCAAGCCAATCACCGCAAATACGCTGGATGGTGGCTGGGACAAGAGGCTGACGCGGGGCGTGGTCAGTCCCGACAGCTCGATCGACCTGCACGGGCATACGCTGGCGTCGGCACATGCGATGCTCGACGTCGGTCTGGGGGGGGCGATCGCGCGTGGCGACCGTGTGCTGCTGCTGGTGACGGGCAAGCCGCCGCGGCCCGAGAGCGAGCGTCCGCATGCGAGGGGCGCGATCCGGTCGGCGGTGGCGGACTGGCTGGCGGGATCGCGTCATGCGGACTCGATCGCGGCCGTGCGCGGCGCGCATCCGCGGCATGGCGGGCAGGGGGCGTTGTATATCGTCCTGCGACGGGGGCGGGATTAGGCGAAGTGAGATCGATCCTCCCCCGCCAGGGGGAGGTGGCTGGCTCTCGCCAGACGGAGGGGGAGGTGAGGGAGAACAGCTGTTGCGTGTTACTCCCCCTCCGTCGCCTTCGGCGCCACCTCCCCCTGGCGGGGGAGGATTTAGATGCGGCGTTGATGCGTTACCGCAGCGCCCGGTCGATCACGCCGGCATAGATATCGGTCAGCGCCAGAAGGTCCTCGACCGCGACGGCTTCGTCGACCTTGTGCATCGTCGCGTTGATCAGGCCGAACTCGACCACTGGGCACAGCTTCGAGAGGAAGCGCGCGTCGGAGGTGCCGCCGGTGGTCGACAACTCCGGTGTGATGCCCGTCGCTGCGAGAATCGCGTCCGACAGCAAAGCGGAAAACGCACCGGGCTCGGTCAGGAACGCTTCGCCCGAAACCTTGCCGGTCACCACCGCACCTGGCGCATGGCGTTCGGCAATCGTGCGGATGCGCTCGATCAGGTCCGCCCCGCGGTGGCGGTCGTTGAACCGGATGCTGAGCCTTGCGGAGGCTTTGGCCGGGATGACGTTGTGCGCGGGGTTGCCGACCGTGATGTCGGTGACCTCGATGTTCGATGGCTGGAACCAGTCGGTCCCTTCGTCGAGCATGACGGTTTCAACTTCGGCCAGGATCGCGATTAGCCGCGGGATCGGATTGTCGGCGAGATGTGGATAGGCGACGTGACCCTGGCGCCCGCCCACGGCGATCCAGATGTTCACCGATCCGCGCCGCCCGATCTTCACCATGTCGCCGAGCCGCGCGGTCGAGGTGGGTTCGCCGACCAGGCAAAGGTCGGGTACGACTCCGCGCGTGGCCATCCGCTCCATCAACGCGACGGTGCCATAGGTCGCCGGACCCTCCTCGTCGCCGGTGATGATCAGCGACAGCGTTCCGGCATCGCTGCGGCTGGCGGCCGCCACGAACGCGGCGACCGCGCCCTTCATGTCGACCGCGCCGCGCCCGTACAGCAGCCCGCCACGGACCTCACCGGACCAGGGCGAACCGGTCCAGCCCTCGCCGGGCGGAACGACGTCGACATGCCCCGCGAACGCCAGATGCCGCGGCCCGTCGCCCCGCACCGCGAGCAGATTCTCGACCGGGCCGTCGGGCGCGTCGCCAATCGTGAACCGGTCGATCGCGAAGCCGAGCGGGAGCAACGCTGCCTCAAGGACGTCGAATACCGCCCCGCGCGCCGGCGTGACGCTGTCAACGCGGAGCAATGCCTGCGCGAGAGTGACGGGATCGATCATGCTGCCATTGCCGTTATTCCATTATGCCCAGGATCGATATCGCCCGCATCGCGCCCGTGAAAATCGGCAGCGATTATCCGCCACCCTTCGACGAGCCCGCCGCCGGCCGCGTCATCCGCGACATCGCACGCGCCGGCGGCGCGACCGACTGGGCGGCGAACCATGTCGTGCTGTCCCCCGGCACCTGGTCGTCGCAGCGTCACTGGCACGCGGGCGAGGACGAGATCGTCGTCATCCTCGCGGGCGAGGCGATTCTGATCGACGACGATGGTCGGCATCCGATGCGAACCGGCGACATCGCGGTCTTCCCCAAGGGCGACGGGAACGGCCATCACCTGATCAACGAGAGCGACGCCGATTGCGTACTGCTCGCGCTCGGCGTGCCGGAGGCGTCGTTGGTGACCTACCCCGATATCGACCTGCTCTATTCGCCGGAAACAGGAGAGGTGCATCGCGACGGGACGCCCTATTGAGCTGCCACGGGCTGCTCATATTGCTCGAGCACCCATTCCTCTTCCTGCGCAGCCGCGATCCAGTCCTGCATGAACGGATGCTCGAACATCGCCTGCATATAGCCGGCGGCAAAGCGCGCGATCGGCAGCTGGTAGGTGACGATCCGCGTGACGACCGGCGCGAACATGATGTCCGCCGCGCCGAACTGGCCGAACAGGAAATCGCCGCCGCCGCCGAAGCGCGCGCGGGCCTGCGCCCAGATCTCCATGATCCGCTGCAACTCGGCGAGCACGTCGTCGTCGGGCGTGCGCGCCGGGAACACCTGGCGGACGTTCATGCTGTGCTTGCGACGCAGCGCGGCAAAGCTCGAATGCATCTCCGCCGCCATCGACCGTGCCATCGCCCGTGCGGCATTGTCCTCGGGCCAGAAGCGCTCGCGCCCGACCTTGTCGGCGAGATAGTCGACAATCGCGAGACTGTCCCACACCACCGCGTCGCCGTCCCACAGGATCGGCACCTTGCCCGACGACGGCGCGAACTCGTTCCCTGAGCGGCGCTTTTCCCAATCGGCGTCGTACATCGGCACGACCACCTCCTCGAACGGCAGCCCCGACTGCTTGCACGCGAGCCAGCCGCGCAGCGACCAGGAGGAATAGGCCTTGTTGCCGATGATCAGTTTCATGCGCGCGGTGCTAGGCGAGGGGACGGAAAGAGGCAACTCGCTCGCAGTCCCCTCTCGCGTCGCGCCGTCAGAACAGGCCCGGTACTTCGCGCTGTGCGGTGCCCGGGCGCTCCGACATCAGCAGGTCGCGCCGCGTGTCGGCGGTACGAAGCGATCGTGCGTTCGCCGCGCCCGTGATCGGCGTACAGCTGCGCCCGGCGAGAAAGTTCAGCGCCTGGCGGGTCGACGATTCGAGCGGGTCGCCGAGCTGGTAGCCGATATCGTCCGACGCCTGGCAGGACGCCTCGACCTTGGTTGCCAGGCCGTCATAGTAATCGCCGCTGCGTGCGGCGTTCTGGGTCGCGAGTGCCACCACGCGCAGGCGATCGTCGCACGCTTCCCTGTCGAGTGCGATCTGGCCGACCGGCTTGCCATAGGTGTTGGTGCCGATCAGTCCGGCGTTGCTGTGCAGATACGGCGTGAACGCGTTGATGACGAGTTCGCTCGCCGACGCCGTGCCGCCCGTGCCGATGAACGCGATCCGCGTGGGGGCGATCGATTCGGGCTGTGGTGCGAAGAATCGCGTCGTGTTGTTCGAGGCCTTCTCGGTCCGGAAGGTGACGTAGTCGAAGACTTCGGAGGTCGACCGGGCGCCGCCGAGCAAATCGCCCAGATATTCCGCCGTCTCGATCAGGCCACCACCGTTGTAGCGCAGATCGATGATGACTTTCGTGACGCCCTTGGCGCGGAAATCGGCGAAGGCGGTCTTCAGCGCGGGCTCCGCGGTTTTGATGAACGTCCGCAGATTGATGTAGCCGACGCTCTGCCCGCCATCCTGGATGATCTTCGCGCCATAGCGGCTCGAGACCGGCAGCAACGAGAAGTCGGTCTTGGTAACGGTGACGGTACGCGTACCCGCCGCGTCGTTGATCTGCATGACCCGCGCGGTTCCGGCGGTATCGGGGCCGAGTGCGGTGGTCAGTCCGGCGGTGCCCTCCGCCGCGACGATCGCACTGACGGTCCGAAGAGTGGCGGACGTCGTACCGATCGCCAGGATCTCCGTACCGCGATCGATCCCTGCCGCGAGCCCCGGCGCGCCTTCGAACGACTCCGCCGAGAAAAGGCGCTGGCCGGACTGATCCAGCGCGAACCGGATCCCGAAGCCTGCGCTGGACCCGGCATTATAATAAGCGTTCTCTTCCTTGATCGACGTCAGATAGGTGAAAAACCGGTCTTTCCGCTGCGCCCGCGCGGTGGCGGTGAGCGCGTCGATATAGTCGTCGACCGTCGTGTAGGACGCGGTGCTCAGCGTCGCGGGCAGCGTATCCGGGAACAGATACCATTCGCGGATCTGCGCCGCCGCCCAGTCCTGGCGTTCGCGCAGCGAGCATCCCGTGGAAGCCGTCGGAGCCGGCGCGGGCGTACTGCCACCGGTCGAAATCGTGCCCTCGTCGCTGCCCCCGCAGCCCGACAGCATCACTGCCATCGCCAACATTCCCCCGAACGCCCTACGCATATCGTACTCCCCTTTTACGGGACGCTACGAAGTTTGACGAACCGTGTCAGCCGGAAAGCAAAGATCGGTCCGCAACCGTTCCTTTAGCTGACCGCTTCGACGACCGCGGCGCGGAGTTCGGGGATACCCATGCCGTATTCGCTCGACGTGACGAGGATATCGGGATGCGCGGCCGGACGCTTGCGCGCCTCGATCGCGGTGCGCTCGGTCACTTCGACCAGCTCGGACGCCTTGATCTTGTCGGCCTTGGTCAGGACCATGCGGTAGCTGACCGCGGCCTTGTCGAGCATCTCGAGGATCTCGCGGTCGACGTCCTTGATGCCGTGGCGCGAGTCGATCAGCACGAGCGCGCGCTTCAACACGTCACGACCGCGCAGGAAGTCGTTGATCAGGAAGCGCCATTTCTTGACGACGTCCTTGGGCGCCTTGGCAAAGCCGTAGCCGGGCATGTCGACGAGGCGGAACGCTAGCGGGGCGCCGACCTCGAAAAAGTTCAGCTCCTGCGTCCGGCCCGGCGTGTTCGACGTGCGCGCCATCGAGTTGCGCCCGGTCAGCGCGTTGAGCAGCGACGACTTGCCGACGTTCGAGCGACCGGCGAACGCCACTTCCGGCACCGACGCGTCGGGCAGGAACTCGAGCGTCGGCGCGGACTTCAGGAAGCCGACATGCCCTGCGAACAGCTTTCGCGCATGTTCCAGCATCTCGGGCGTGAACGGCGCGTCTGTCTGCTCTAGGTCAGGACCTAAGTTAGGAACGTCGTTCACTTGGTCACCGGCACTTTCAGGCCCGGATGGCGGGCGTAGAGCAGCTTCTGCTGGATGATCGTCAGGACGTTCGACGTGATCCAGTACACCTGGAGGCCGACCGCGAACGGCGCCATCACGAACATCAGGACCCATGGCAGCAGCTTGAAGACCTGCTTCTGGGTGTCGTCCATCGGCGTCGGGTTCAGCTTGAACTGGAAGTACATGCTGATGCCCAGGATGATCGGCACGACACCGATCGCGATCATGTGCGGCGGCGTGAACGGCAACAGGCCGAACAGGTTGAGCGGCGTCAGCGGATCGGGCGCGGACAGATCCTTGATCCACGCGACGAACGGCTGGTGACGCATTTCGATCGTCAGCATCAGGACCTTGTACAGCGCGTACATGATCGGGATCTGCAACAGCGTCGGCGCGCAACCCGCGAGCGGATTGACCTTCTCCGCCTTGTACAGCGCCATCACTTCTTGCTGCATGCGGACCTTGTCGTCCTTATACTTCTCCTGCAGCAGCTTCATCTTCGGCTGGACCGCGCGCATCGCGGCCATCGACTTGAACTGGCGCTGGGCGATCGGGAACAGCAGGCCGCGGATCGTGACCGTCAGCAGGATGATCGCGACACCGAAGTTTCCGACCATGCGGAACAGCCAGTCGAGATAATAGAAGATCGGCTTCTCGACGATCCGGAACCAGCCCCAGTCGATCGCGTAATCGAGCTTGGCGACACCGCCGGCCTGGTCGGTGTAGCGATCGAGCAGGCGGACTTCCTTGGCACCGGCGAAGAAGCGCGAGACCTGCGTGATCGCCTGGCCGGGTGCGACCTGCTTGGGCTGGAGTGCGTAGTCCGCCTGGTACGCCTTGTTGGCGCCGGCGCGGAACTGGCCGTCGAACGCCTGGCCCTGATCGGGGACGAGCGCGGTCAGCCAGTATTTGTCGGTGAAGCCGAGCCAGCCGCCGGTCGTCGTGAACTTCTGCGCGGCCTCGTCGATGTCCTTGTAGTCGGGGCGGTAATGCGCGCCGCCATTGTCGACCGACATCGGCCCGACATGGATCGTCATCGACGACGGATCCTTCGAGATGCCGACCCGGTTGACGAGGCCGTAGGTGGCGACGGGGACGGGTGCGGTGCCGGCGTTGAGGACGGTCTGGCGGACCGTGAACATGTAATCCCGGTCGACCGCGATCTGGATGCGGAAGCGCTGACCGGTGGCGTTGGTCGCGTCGAGCGTGACCGGCGTGGTCGGCGTCAGCGTGGTGGCGCCGGACGGCGTCCATACCGCGTCGGCGGCGGGCGGGGCGAGGCCCTGCGCGCGCCAGCCGAAGCTCGCGAAATAGGCGTCGGGTGCGCCGGCCGGCGAGAGCAGGCGGATCGGCGGCGAGTTCTTCGCGACGGTCTCGTCATAGCCCTTGAGCACGAGATCGTCGATCCGCGCGCCCTTCAGGTTGATCGAGCCGGACACGCGGGGGGTCTCGATGCGGATGCGCGGGGTGCTCGCGATCACGGCGTTGCGGTCGCCGATCGCGGCGGCGCCGTCCGCGGCCGGATCGGCGGCGGGGTTCGCCACAGGCTTGGACTTGCCACCCTCGATCTTCGTGACCGGTGGATTCGCGGTCGGGAAGAACTTGCCCTGGATCAGCGGCCAGCCGAACAGGATCAGCGCCGCGATCACCGCGAACAGCACGAAATTCTGCTTGTCGTCTTTCACAGGGCGGCGTCTTTCAGTTTCTTGTCGATGTCTGGGTCGCGGTCGGGAACCGGGTCAGGTCCGAACCCGCCCCAAGGATGGCAACGCGCGATGCGCTTCGCCGCCAACCAGCCCCCCTTGAGCGCGCCATAGCGCCCAACGGCCTCTATTGCATAGGCTGAACAGGAAGGATCGTAGCGGCAACTCGACGGCAGGACGAGCGAGGGGCCGAGTTGCCAGCCGCGGGCGAGGAGGATGAGGAGGCGGGCTAGCACGTCAAAACCGACGCTCGCGCACGCCGCAAGAGTGTTTCCCCGCGAAGGCGGGCACGCAGACTGGGCTCCCGCCTTCGCGGGAGAACAAGGAGGGGGGGGGAAGCGGGAAGTTGAAGCTCGGCATCGCACCATCCGAATCCAGCCTCCACCCCGGCGAAGGCCGGGGCCCAATTGGGGGACATCGGTAACGAGGCGCAGCCAGTCATCACGGCCGCTTTCCCACTTGGGCCCCGGCCTCCGCCGGGGTGGAGGCAGGGGCGGGGGCGGTGGTGTGTGCTGAGGTGGTAGCAGCAGCTTGCGGCGTGACCTTGCGGAACGCCTTGCCAAGTTCGGTCCGCAACAAGGCGTAGTCCCGCTCGACCCCGCCGTTGCGCCCGATCAGCACGTGATCGGCGCCGGCGACACCGCGCTCCGGCAACAGTTCGCGTGCCAACGCCCGCAACCGCCGTTTCATGCGGTTCCGGACGACGGCGTTGCCGATCTTCTTGGTGACGGTGAAGCCGATTCGCATCGTATCATCACCGTCGTCGCGGGGGCGCATGAGCAGGACGAATCCCGGCATCGGTGCGCGCTTCCCCGCATTCGCCGCGAGAAAATCGCGGCGTTTGTCTAGAATTGTTAGGCCGACAGCTTCTTGCGACCGCGGGCGCGGCGTGCGTGGATCACTGCCCGGCCGCCGACCGTCGCCATCCGTGCGCGGAAGCCGTGACGGCGTGCGCGTACCAGGTTGCTCGGCTGAAAGGTCCGCTTCATTGGTCATTCCCTAGGTCATCAAATAGAAAACGGCCGCCACGGGGACGGCCTTGATGGCTGGGCGCTTACGGAAAGGGACGCGACAAGTCAATTCACACCCGCCGTGCTGGCGACGCTTTTAGCGGCTTTGGCACGCTCGTGGCGCCGCATCGCGCTCTGTCGCCGCATCATCCGATCGACGAAATGCCCGGCTCTCGGCCAGCGCCGCTTCAACCGCGCCCATTTCAGCCGCGCCCACCGCGAATTGCGCAGGACCAGCACCATCCCGCCTGCGAACAGGAAGATTCCCGCCGGCCCCGGTAGCGGCGCGAGAATCGGTGCGCTCAGGATCAGCAAGATCCCGAGCACCAACTGGCCGAAGCGGAGAACGGGGGAGCGGACTGCTTTCACGGAAGGCATGTGGGTCCGGTGTGTTAGATTGGCAATACGGCAGCGGCAGAGGATTCCGGCCGCGTGTCCTTGCAGACATGGCAAATCGGGTATGAATAAGGCGTGACGTCGTGTCGCGGGGGAGCGGGCATGGCGGCGATCGTAGCGACGGTGGCGTATCTGGGGCTCGAAGCGCGTGCGGTCGAGGTGCAAGTCCAACTGATTCCAGGACTTCCCGCGTTCAACGTGGTCGGTCTGGCGGACAAGGCGGTCGGCGAAAGCCGCGAACGTGTGCGCGGCGCGATCGCCGGGATGGGACTGTCGCTGCCGCCAAAGCGCATCGCGGTGAACCTGTCGCCGGCCGATCTCCCTAAAGAAGGGTCGCATTTCGATCTACCTATCGCGCTGGCGTTGCTCGCCGCGATGGGGGTGGTCGATGCCGAGGCGCTGGCGGATTACGTGATCGTCGGCGAACTGGGCCTCGACGCGCGGATCACCGCTTCACCGGGCGTGCTGCTCGCGGCGCTGCATGCATCGGAAGTGGGGAAGGGGCTCGTCTGCCCCGCCGCGCAAGGCTCGGAAGCGGCGTGGGCCGGCGAGATCGAGGTGATCGCCGCGCCCGACCTGCTGGCGTTGCTCAACCACTTCAAGGGTCACGGCCTGCTTAGCCCACCCAAGCCGGGAATCGCCGAAGTCGCCGATCACGGTCCGGACTTGCGGCAGGTGAAGGGGCAGGAGACCGCCAAGCGTGCGCTGGAGATCGCCGCGGCAGGCTCCCACAATTTACTGATGGTAGGTCCGCCGGGGTCTGGGAAGTCTCTCATGGCGTCGTGCCTTCCCGGCATCCTGCCGCCGCTCGACCCCGCCGAAGCGCTCGAAGTGTCGATGGTCCAGTCGGTCGCCGGCACGCTGACCGGCGGTCGCCTGACCCGTACGCGTCCGTTCCGTGCGCCGCACCACTCGGCATCGATGGCGGCGCTCACCGGCGGGGGACTGAAGGTGAAGCCGGGTGAAGTCAGCCTTGCGCATCTCGGCGTGTTGTTTCTCGACGAACTGCCGGAGTTCCAGCGCGCCGTCCTCGATTCGCTGCGCCAACCGTTGGAAACCGGTACGGTCAGCGTCGCCCGCGCCAACGCACATGTTACGTTCCCAGCGCGCGTCCAGTTGATCGCGGCCATGAACCCGTGTCGGTGCGGCCATCTCGGCGATGCGAGCCTCGCTTGTGCGAGAGCCCCTAAGTGCGCCGCAGATTATCAGGCAAAGGTGTCCGGGCCTTTGCTCGACAGGATCGACCTGCACATCGACGTCCAGGCGGTCAGCGCCGCCGACCTGATCCTGCCGCCACCGACCGAAGGCTCGGCCGAAGTCGCCGCCCGCGTCGCCGCGGCCCGGGCGATCCAGACCGACCGCTACCGCGACCACCCGGTTCGCACGAATGCGGAGGCGGATGGCGCATTGCTCGATGCCGTCGCCACCCCCAACGAACCCGGCCGGAAACTGCTCGCCCAAGCCGCCGAAGCGATGCGGCTGACGGCCCGCGGCTATACGCGGATCCTCCGCGTCGGCCGAACCATCGCCGACCTCGCGAACAGCGAGACAGTCGGCCGCATCCACATCGCCGAAGCGCTCAGCTACCGCCGCCAACCACCGCGGAACTGGACGGATGCGTTTTCCGGTCAAGACAGCTTGCGGCGGAGGAAAGCTTCGTCTAGCCAACCCGCCGCTGCCCCTGTGGCGAAATTGGTAGACGCGACCGACTCAAAATCGGTTGCCGCAAGGCATGCTGGTTCGATTCCGGCCAGGGGCACCATTTCCAAATAGTCCGTCTGCAAGGTCGCACGTACGATTGTGCGCAGCGTCCGATTGCAGTCTTTCACCCACTCCGCCACGATCGTCGCAAACAGACATGCGAGAGGTCCCGATGGCGCATTACGGCGATTTTCAGAACGCGATCTATGGCGCTGGCCTGCGCGGCATGGTGCCGACGCTGCCGGTCGATTTCGCGACGCTCGAACAGCGCGCGAGCGCGGCGCTGCCGCCGGCGGTGCTGTCGTATCTCCAGGGCGGGTGCGGGGACGAGTTCACGCAAGGCGAGAATGCGCGCGCGTTTCGGCATTGGGGGCTCACGCCACGGATGATGGTCGATTGCAGCCGGCGCGACCTGTCGATCGATCTGTTCGGGATGACGCTGCCGACGCCGCTGTTCATGGCCCCGGTCGGGATCAACGGGATCTGCACGCAGGACCAGCATGGTGACCTCGCGGCGGCGCGTGCGTCGGTGATCACCGGCGTGCCGCTGATGGCTTCGACGCTGTCGAACGATCCGTTGGAGACGGTCGCGGAGGCGCTTGGCGATACGCCCGGCTTCTTCCAGCTCTACACGCCCAAGGACGTCGGCGTCGCGGAGAGCCTGGTCCACCGCGCGGAGGCGGCCGGGTATAAGGCCATCGTCGTGACGCTCGACACTTGGGTAACGGGATGGCGACCCCGCGACCTGAACGCGGCGAATTTCCCGCAGCTGCGCGGCCATGTGCTGATGAACTATTTCTCGGACCCGGCCTTCCGCAAAATGCTCGCCAAACCGCCCGAGGAGGACCCCGCGGCGGCGATCGGCGCTTGGGCGGCGACGTTCGGCCGCGTGCTGACCTGGGCGGACATGCCGTGGCTCCGGTCGCTGACGAAGCTGCCGATCGTGCTCAAGGGCATCTGCCATCCCGATGACGCCCGCCGCGCGATCGACGAGGGCGCGGACGGCATCTACTGCTCGAACCATGGCGGCCGGCAGGCGAATGGCGGGATCGCCGCGATCGACATGCTGCCGGGCGTCGTCGCCGCCTCCGGATCGACGCCCGTCCTGTTCGACTCAGGCGTTCGGTCGGGCACCGACGTGGTCAAGGCACTGGCGCTCGGCGCGACCGCCGTCGGGGTCGGCCGGCCCTATACCTACGGACTGGCGCTCGACGGCGCAGCGGGCGCGGCGCATGTGCTCAAATGCCTGCTGGCGGAGGCGGACCTGCTGATGGCGGTCAACGGCTATCCGACGATCGCCGACGTTCGTGCGGCCGGAGCGGTCCGGCAGCACCCCTGACGATGCTCAGTCGATCCGGTACTGGATCGGCTTGAAGCTGCCGCCGTTGGATTGCAGCGCCGAACAGGCGGTCATGCCGATCACCAGGTCCATCGCGGCGCGGAAGACGATCGTGTCGCCGGCCTTGCTCAGCGGCGGTTCGACGGTGAACTCCCCGGTTTCGCCGTTGATCGGCACGTTCATGAAGCAGTTGAACGCCACCGGGATCTGGTCGGGCTCGATTTCCCACGGTGCCAGTGCCTCGGCCAGGTTGCCGAAACAGCCTCGGTGCGGATCGGTATCGCCATAGATGATCGCGAAGGTTTCCTTCGAGCACGGCGTCAGCAGGAAGTCGTGCCGGCCGACATCGTCCAATACGATCTCCAGCATCACATTGCTGCGGTTCGAATATAGGAGGTCGCCGGTCGTCAGGTACAGCCGGCTCGCATAGTCGAGCGTCCGCCCCGACGAGATCGCCTCTTTGACGTCGGCGCGATTATACGCCAGCAGATCCGACACCTGGCGACCCTCAGGATCGATCACCGTCAGCGTCTGTCCCTTGTCGAGCGTGAAGCCGGCGCCCGAGCGCGGCGGGATCGTCTTGATGTCAGCCATGCGCGTCACCTCGCTTGAAAGGGCATTTCCAGGATTCGTCGACCACCCGGCCGCTATATTGCCGCGCTTCGCTGCTTTCGCCATGTCGCGCCAGCATCGGGTTCATCGATCCGGCGAGTTCGAGGTCGCGCGCGAGGATCGACGAACGCAACTTGTCGTAGCGCTGCTGGGTACGAAGCACCTCGAACTGGTCGTGCAGGTTGAAGACCATCGCCGGCGATTCGAATTTGCGCGCCGGGCGGCTCGCGTTCGGATGCAGACCGACGACGAAGAACGCCTCGCCGGCAAAGCTCAACGAAAAATGCGGATCGTCGGGATCGCTGCTGACCGACGGGTCGGGGCGGTAGCCGAGCCACGAATCCTTGTCGCTGAGCGACTGCGCGCGCGCCCAGAGATGTGCCTCGAACTGCTCTTCCGACAACAAGGCAGGGGCCTCGAACAGGATGATCAGCGTCCGAAATATCGCGCGGTCCTCGCGGTATTTGCGCACGGTTTCGCCCAGTGCCGGGGAAATTCTCATGTCATCCCAAGCAGATCGCACGTCTCGCGCGACGAGAATGTCCATCTGTCCTTTGGCGAGCGCAGACTTTGCTCCGACACAGGGAAATTGCGGCGCCTGTACCGTTTCGATAAACTTGCGCGCGAGGGGATGGTCGTTTTGGAAGATTGGCTGATACATGGTCGGGGAGGAACCCGCGAGCGGAGCCAATGTTTCGCCCGCGACATAATCTTTGATATGTATCAGTACGAATCCCGATCTGTTCTTTTATGCCGCGGGGCGGTACGGGAATGCGCGGAAAAGGGGCGTGGATGATCTCGGAAAAGTTTCTCATGGGGCGCGGCCGGCATGAGTTGAGCGACGAAGAAAAACAGGTGCTGGAGGACAGCATCGAATCCGTGCGGCACGTGCCCGCGCGCAAGCAGATCGTGCGCGCTGGCGTCCTGATCGACACGAGCACGCTGCTGCTCGAAGGGTTCGTCTGTCGCTATATGGACGACCGCGAGGGCCAGCGGCAGCTCGTCGCGGTGCACGTGCCCGGCGATTTCGTCGATCTCCACGCCTTTCCGATGAAGCGGCTAGATCACGACATCGCCACGTTGGGGCCGGTGAAGATCGCCTGTTTCGAGCACCGGACGCTGCAGACGATCACCGAACGCTATCCGCATCTGACGCAGAAGCTGTGGTTCAGTACGCTGCTCGACGCGGCGATGCACCGCGAGTGGATTTTCCGGCTCGGCCGCCTCGGCGCGGAAGGCCGGGTCGCGCATCTGTTCTGCGAGATGAATACGCGGCTGGAAATGGTCGGGATGGCTGCCGACGGGCGCTACATGCTGCCGATGACACAGCCCGATCTGGCCGAGGCGAGCGGGCTGACCGGCGTGCATGTGAACCGTGTGCTGCGTGCCCTGCGTGAGAAGAATCTGCTGACTTTCAAGGCAGGTGAGGTGAATATCCTGGATCGTAAGGCGCTCGCAGCCGTTGCGGAGTTCGAACCACAATATCTCTACGGTTCCCGAGGCGACTGACTGCGGCCCACTGAAAAGGGAGCGATAGCAGGCGCTGTCGAGGGACCGGGGCCTGGAGCGCGGTAATGTTGAAGCCGGAAACGATACCGGGCGTAGCGGCGGCGGAGAATGGTCTGGTCACGCTCGATGGGCCCGTCGGACTGGCGATCGCGATGACCCCGGAGGCGGCGGCGGAGACCGGTCGCCGGCTGATCGCAGCGGCGGAGATCGCAGCGACCCAGACGGCGAACGAACTGCCGTTGGACTGAGCGGAAAGGCCGCCCCGCGCGGCTGGCCGGGGGCTAATTACCCCGCGCGGCTTCCTCTGTGTGACTTTATCACTATGCTACCCGGTACATCGACCGGGAGATCCATGTGCAGTTTCTATACCTCGCCGCCAGTGCCGTTGCGCTGATGGTGTCTACATCCGTCGTCGCGCAGACTGGTGCAGCCACCACGACACCCGCCGCGAACCCCTTGCTCGCCGACTGGACCGGTCCGACCGGTGGGGTACCGCCCTGGGACAAGGTGCGACCCGAGCTGTTCCCGCAGGCGTTCGAGACGACGCTGGCCGAGCGGACCGCGGAATACCGCAAGATCGCCGACAATCCGGCCAAGCCGACCTTCGCCAACACGATCGTGCCGATGCAGCTGGCGGGCAAGCGCTATGGCCAGGTGATGACGCTGTTCGGCGTGATGACCGGCAACATGAATACGCCCGCCTATCAGAAGCTCGACCGCGAATGGTCGCCGAAATTCTCCGCGGCGTCGGACGCGATCACCTTCGACAAACCGCTGTTTGCGCGCATCCAGGCGATTTACGACACGCGCAATTCGAGCGGGCTGAACGCGCAGCAGATCCGGCTCGTGACGCGGATCTACGACAGCTATGTCCGCCAGGGCGCCAAGCTGAACGATGCGCAGAAGGCGCAGCTTTCGCAGTATAACCAGCAGCTCGCGACCGCGTTCTCGACGTTCGGCGAGAAGCTGCTGGCCGACGAGAGCAAGGCGATCTCGGTCACCGACGAGGCGCAACTCGCTGGATTGCCGGATAGCGTGAAGGCGGTGGCGAAGGCGGCGGCGGCCGAGCGGAAGCTGCCGGGCTTCGCGATCGTCAACACGCGCTCGGCGGTCGATCCGGTGCTGACCTATGCCACCGATCGTGCGCTGCGCGAGAAGGTGTGGCGCGCGTTCGTCAATCGTGGCGACAATGGCGATGCGAACGACACGAACGCGACGATCGCGCAGATCGTCAAGCTGCGCGCCGATCGCGCGCACCTGCTCGGGTTCAAGACGCATGCCGACTGGCGGATGCAGGACACGATGGCGAAGACGCCCGCCGCCGCGATGGACCTGATGATGCGCGTCTGGCCCGCCGCCAAGGGGCGTGTCGCCGAGGAAGTCGCGGACATGCAGAAGGTCGCGGGCACGTCGCTGACGATCGAGCCGTGGGATTACCGCTTCTACCAGGAGAAGGTGCGGAAAGCCCGGTACGATCTGGATCAGGCGCAGTTGAAGCCGTATTTCGAGCTCGGCAACATCATTCAGGGGTCGCTCTATGCCGCCAACCGGCTGTACGGGCTGAACTTCAAGGAGATCACCGGCACCGTTCCCGTGTTCGAACCGAACATGCGGGTGTGGAGCGTCACCGACAAGAACGGCAAGGATGTCGGCCTGTTCTACCGCGACGATTTCGCGCGGACCGGCAAGCGGTCGGGCGCGTGGGCAAATACCTATCGCGGTCAGCGTGGCCTTGCGCCGGCGCAGCTCGTGCTGTCGTCGAACAACAATAATTTCGCCAAGGGTGCGCCCGGCGAGCCGATCCTGATCAGCCTCGACGATGCGCAGACGCTGTTCCACGAGTTCGGGCATGCGATCCACGCGATGCTCCAGAACGTCTATTATCCGGGGCTCGCCGGCACGCCGCGCGACTTCGTGGAATATCCGAGCCAGGTGAACGAGCATTGGCTGCTGACCCGCGACGTGCTCGACAAATATGCGCGGCATTACCAGACCAAGGCGGCGATGCCGCAGGACCTGCTCGACAAGATCGAGAAATCGCGGACCTTCAACCAGGGCTTTGCGACCACCGAATACCTGTCGTCGGCGATCGTCGACATGAAGATCCACACCGTGCCCAACGGCGTGATCGATCCCGACAAGTTCGAGGCCGCGACGCTCGCCGAGATCGGCATGCCGAAGCAGCTGGTGATGCGTCACCGCGTGCCGCAGTTCCAGCACCTGTTCGCGTCGGACAGCTATTCGGCGGGCTATTACAGCTACCTCTGGTCCGAGACGATGGACGCGGACACGTTCGCGGCGTTCGAGGAGGCGGGCAGCCCTTGGGACAAGGCGACCGCTGACAAGTTCGCCAAGGTGCTGCTGTCGACGGGGAACGAGACCGATCGCGCCGAGGCGTATCGCGCGTTCCGGGGGCGTGATCCTGACGTGAACGCGCTGCTCAAGAAACGCGGGTTCGCCACGACACCAGCGGCGCAGGGAGCTAAATGATGGCGAGCAGCACACTTCCGCCTGAGAAGAACCACCGCCTCAAATCGATCCTCGGCGGGTCGGCGGGCAACCTCGTCGAGTGGTTCGACTGGTACGTGTATTCGGCGTTCGGGCTGTATTTCGCGCCGGTGTTCTTCCCCAAGGGCAATTCGACCGCGCAGTTGATGAGCGTCGCCGCGGTGTTCGCGGTCGGCTTCCTGATGCGGCCGATCGGCGCGTGGGTGATGGGCATCTATGCCGATCGCCACGGGCGCAAATCGGGCCTGACGCTGTCGGTGACACTGATGTGCGCGGGCTCGTTCCTGATCGCGATCACGCCGGGCTTTGCGACGATTGGCTGGATCGCGCCGGCGCTGTTGATCCTTGCACGCTTGATGCAGGGCCTCAGCGTCGGCGGCGAATACGGCGCGAGTGCGGTGTACCTGTCGGAGATGGCGGGCAAGTCGCGGCGCGGCTTCTTCTCCAGCTTCCAGTACGTCACGCTGATCGCGGGGCAGTTGCTGGCGCTCGGCGTGCTGCTGCTGTTGCAGGCGACGCTCAGCGACGGCCAGCTCGACGCCTGGGGCTGGCGCATTCCGTTCGCGATCGGCGGCGTGCTGGCGCTGGTCGTGTTCCGCATCCGTCGCGGGCTGCTCGAGACCGAGAGCTATCAGAACGCCAAGTCGGACGGTGCGCCGAAATCGAGCGGGTGGCTGTTGTTCAGCAAATACCCGCGCGAGGCGTTCACCGTGCTGCTGCTGACCGCGGGCGGTACGCTCGCCTTTTATGCGTACACGACGTACATGCAGAAGTTCCTGGTCAACACGAGCGGGTTCAGCCGCGAATCCGCGACGTTGATCATGACCGCGGCGCTGGCGCTATATGCGGCGTTCCAGCCGTTGGCGGGGGCGTTGTCGGATCGGATCGGGCGGAAACCGCTGATGGTCGGGTTCGGGATCGCCGGCGTGCTGTGCACGGTGCCGATCTTCACCGTGCTCGAAACCGCGACCAACCCCTATCTGGCGTTCGGCCTTGTCGTGGGCTCGCTGTTCATCGTGACCGGCTACACCGCGATCAACGCGGTGGTGAAGGCGGAACTGTTCCCGGCACATGTCCGCGCGCTGGGCGTGGCGTTGCCCTACGCGCTGGCGAACACGATGTTCGGCGGGACGGCGGAATATGTCGCGCTGTGGCTGAAGAACGAGGGCATGGAGCGTGGGTTCTACTGGTATGTGACGGCGATGATCGGCGTGTCGCTGATCGTGTACCTCCGCATGAAGGACACGCGGACGCACAGCCAGATTTTGGAGGATTGAGCTTACTGCTCCCTCTCCCCTGCGGGGAGAGGGCTGGGGTGAGGGGCTGTTCCAGGCGGACCACTGCTTGGCTGCCCCTCACCCCGACCCTCTCCCCGAAGGGGAGAGGGAGCAGAAGGGTCTACCGCGGCAGTTCGATGATCGCGTCGAGGCCGCCTTCGGCTCGGTTCACCAGGCGAATTTCGCCGCCGGCCTCGCGCACGATCGCGCGCGCCAGGGCCAGTCCCAGGCCGATTCCCCCCGTCTCGCGGTTGCGCGAACTCTCCAGCCGCGTGAAGGCGTCGAACACGTCGCCCATCCGGTCCTCCGGAATGCCGGGGCCCTGGTCCGCCACGACGATCGCGACCGACTGCGCACCGGCCTCGACGCGCACCTCCGCCGACACGCCGTATTTCACCGCATTCTCGATCAGATTGCGCACCGCGCGGCGCATCAGCGACGGGCGCAGGCGCATCCGCAGCCGGTCCGCCTCGACGAAGCTCACCTCGCAGCCGAGATCCCGGAAATCCTCGACCACCGCGTCGACCAAAGCGGCCAGATCGACATCGGTCGGCGGCTCGCTCGGCCGCCCCAGCCGCGCAAGCGACAGGATATCGTCGAGCGTCCGGTTCATCTCCGCCACGGTGTCGATCATCTTCGCGCGATCCGTGTCGTCCTCGACCGACTCGATCCGCACCCGCAGCGCGGCGAGCGGCGTACGCAGGTCGTGCCCGATCGCGCCGAGCATCCGGTCCTTCTCGTCGAGCATCCCCGTCACGCGCAGCCGGAGCGCATTGAACGCGGTGATCAGCGCGGCGACGTCGTCGGGGCCGCGCGCAGGGAGCGGCGGGCTCGGTTCGCCCGGCCGGAACCGCTCCGCCGCCTCGCGCAGATCGCGCAGCGGTCGCGACATTCGGCGGACGATCCACAGCACCGGCAACAGGACGACGATGTAGAGGATCGCGGTCTGGCTCAGCAACGCGACCAGAAGGCGCCAGCCCGGCTGAGGCCAGGGCGCGGTGATCGTCAGCCAGCCGCGGCCGGGCTGTTCGACCGACATCAGCAACGTGGCGCCATCGCGGTTGCTGCGGCGGACCCCGGCCCGGCGGCGGGTGTCGCGATCCCCGTCGGTGTCCGCCGTCGTCGGCGGCTGGAGCCCGGTATCGATCCGCCCGACCGTGACGCCCTGGTCCGCGAGTTGGCGGCGTAGTTCCGCGGCCACCTCGGGGTGGCGCTCATACCCCGATGGCGGGATCGGATTGGCGGCAAGCCGGCGAACGCGACCACGGTCTGCAACGAGGGGACGACCGCCATGCGCCTCCCGGTCGAGCGCGTCGGCGATCCGCGTCGCGACCGGCCGGGTGGCTTGAGAAAGACGAAATTCGATCCGATCGCGCAGAACCAACCCGAAATTGATCGCCTGCGCGACGAACAGCGCGAGTGCGATCAGCAAGGCCATCTGGCCGGCGAGGCTCCGCGGCCACGGCCGGATCATCGGTAGGGGATCACAGGCGGGTCACTTCCGCGGCGAGCGTATAGCCGCCGCCCCACACCGTCTTGATCAACTCGGGGGATTTCGCATCGGCCTCGATCTTGCGGCGCAGTCGGCTGACCTGGTTGTCGATCGCGCGATCGAACGCGGCCGCCTCGCGCCCCTGCGTCAGGTCGAGCAACTGGTCGCGCGTGAGTACCTGGCGCGGCCGGGTGACGAGCGCGAGCAGCAGGTTATACTCGCCGGTCGACAGCGGCACCGACACGCCTTCGCGGTCGACCAGCGCACGCTCGCCCGACTTCAGCACCCAGCCGGCAAAGGCATACGCATTCGCCTCGGGCGCATGCTGGCGCGCTCCGCCCGCGGTCGCACGCCGCAGGATCACCTTCACGCGGGTCGCGAGTTCGCGGGGCGAGAACGGCTTCACGACGTAATCGTCGGCGCCCATCTCCAGCCCGATGATCCGGTCGGTCTCCTCGGTGCGGGCGGTCAGCAGGATCACCGGTACGTCGCTGGTCGCGGCGATGTGGCGGCATAGCGACAGCCCGTCCTCGCCCGGCATCATGATGTCGAGGATGACGAGATCGATCGCATAGGCGGTCAGCCGCGTCCGCGCGCTCTCCGCATCGCCCGCCTGCGTGACGCGAAACCCCTGTTTGGTGAGGTACGCGGCCAGCGGCTCGCGGATCGAGCGCTCGTCGTCGACGAGCAGCAGATGCGGCATATCTCCCATCGGGGCAGTGTCTAGCATGGCGGCTGTCCAGGGGAAGCACCGGGACGCGGTGCCTCCCCCCTTTCCGGATTATCGCGCAGGGGCGGGGACGGGGGCGGGCGGGGTGACGCCCTCGCGGCGTTCGCGCCGGTCGACGCGGCGCATCTCGGCGGCATTGGCGCGCTCGGTCGCGTCGATCGTGCCGTCGCGGTTGGCGTCCATCCGGTCGAACCGCTTGAGCGCGCGTGCCTCGAACTCCTCGCGCGTCACGCTGCCGTCGCGGTTCGGATCCATCCCGCGACCCATGCCGTCATGCTTGCGACCGCCCGGCGGGGGCACGGGCACGTCGCGACCGTTCGCCACCATCCGGTCGTGCATCGCGGTACGGTAGGCGCGCATCTCGCCGGCGCTGACGCGACCGTCGCGGTCGGTATCCATCTGCGCGAACCGGGCGTCGGCCTGCGCGATCGCCTCGGCGCGCGTGATGACGCCGTCGCGGTTCGCATCCTGCCGCATCGGCGGACGCGGGTTAGCGGGGGCAGGGGCAGGGACGGGGGCAGTTTGGGCGCTGGCAGCGGACGTGATCGCGCTGGCGGCGAGCATCAGGGTGAGGACGGTCTTGCGCATGTCGGACTCCGGCTGTGTGGGACGAATTCCCACTGAATGACGCCGGTCTAAACCCCGGTTGTCGCAAGCGTCTGCCGGTCTGCCGCCAATGTGTCGCAAGATATGTCGGGCGCGCACGCCCCCTCCGCCGGCGTCAGGCGAAGATCGCGACGCTCTGCATCTGTTCGGCGACCGGCGTGCCGTCGGCGTTCCAGATCGCCATCTGCTGGCTCGAACTGCCCTCCCGCGTGTAATCGGTGGTCGCGCGGAGCAGCCACCAGCCGTCGCGCGTCACCGGCCGCGGCCCGAGGATGTTGAGCAGCCACGTCATCGAACTGAGCGGGGCGGGGCCGCCGAGCAGCTTCAACGCAGCCGGGGGCAGGCAATCGGCGAGCGCGACCAGTTCGACCATCGGATCGAGCCTCTCGCGGTCCGCCAGCCGGGCCCAGCGCAGCCATTCCGCCGGCCCGACGCTGTCGTCGCGGCGGTCGAGCAGGTCGAAATTGCGCGAGAACGCGACCGCGCTGTGGCCGCGGAAGGTCTGCGTGTCCGCGCCGGGCATCGGGAAGTCGGGCGCGCCGCCTGTCTGATGATCGACGCGCGACTCCACCGCGCCCATGAACACGAAGGTCGCGCGCAGGCCTAGCCCGGCCGCGCTCTCGACATCCGCCTGCACGAATGCCGCGTTGCGACCGCGCCGCAACCGGCTCGCGCGGATCGTGATGTCACCCGACAGTGGCCCGACGAACGACACCTGCGCTGACCGCAGTGGCGGCAGGTCGATGTCGGACTTCTGCGCGGCGTGGAGCGCGAGCGCGGCGGAGAATCCGCCATAGGCGGTGCGGCCCTGCGTCCAGTTCTCCGGCACGGTGCCGCGCCAGCCGTCCTCGGTCGGCTCCAGCGCGTCGATCGCCTGTTTGAGACTGGTCATGCAGTTCGTTCCCTTCTTCCTTCGTCATCCTGGGCTTGACCCAGGATCCAGAGCCAAGCGGCCCGACGTCTTTGGCTCTGGATCCTGACTTTCGTCAGGATGACGGAGTGGGTGGGGATAGCGGGGATGCGCTAAGCCGATCGCGGAGTTCGCGCTTCAGGACTTTGCCGATCGCGCTGCGGGGTAGTTCTTCGGCGACGTGGAGCGCCGACAGCCGCTGCGTCTTGCCGAGCTGCGCGTTCGCCCACGCCAGGATCGAAGGCTCATCTTCGGTCGTACCGTTGCGCGGGACGTAGAAGCCAACCGGCGTCTCGCCCCAGGCCTCCGACGGCATTCCGATCACCGCGCAGTCTGCGACCGCCGGGTGCTGCGCCAACACCGCCTCAAGGTCCGACGGATAGATGTTGAACCCGCCCGAGATGATCAGGTCCTTCTTCCGGTCCATCAGCGTGAGGAAGCCGTCCTCGTCGAACCGCCCGACGTCGCCGTGGCGGATGTAGCGATTGCCGTCCGCGTCATGCCATTCGGCATCGCGCGTCGCCTCGGAGCGGCCGTGATAGCCGTTCATCATCGCCGGGCTGCGACCGACGACTTCGCCCATCTCGCCCGGCGCGACCTCGTTGCCGTCGTCGTCGATCAGGCGGATCTCGTGGCCGGGCATCGGCTGGCCGACGGTGTGGAGCTTGGTCGGGTTGGCGGTGGCGTTCAGCGCACAGCTCGCGCCGCCCTCGGTCATGCCGTAGAATTCGACGAGAACGCCCGGCCAGCGCGCGACCACGTCGGCTTTCAGCGTGGCGGAGAAGGGCGCGCTGGTGCTGGTCTTGAAGCGGAACGCCGAGAGGTCGAAGCTGTCGAAATCGGGCAGCGCCATGATCCGCTGATACTGGACCGGGACCAGCATCGTGTGCGTGGCGCGGTACCGCTCGGCGAGTTCGAGATACGCGCGCGCCTCGAACTTCTTCATCAGCACCACGGTTCCGCCCCAGCCGAGCGTCGGCAGGAAGCTTACCAACGTGGTGTTTGAATACAGCGGCGTGGCGATCATCGTTACCGCGGTGTCGAACCCGGCGGCAGTGTTGCGCGCGATATGCGCCCAGCGCATCGCGTGGCTCTGGACGATGCCCTTCGGCGTGCCGGTGGTGCCGGAGGAATAGATGATGTTGAACGGGTCTTCGGGCGCTATCGCGACGGGGGTTGGGCCTGAGCCTTCTGGAGCGAGCCAGTCCGAGTAAGCTTGTTCCCCCGCGAAGGCGGGGGCCCAGTCTGGACCCCCGCCTTCGCGGGGGAACAAGATCGGGCTGGCCGTCAGTCGCTCTCCCGCCAGCGCCCGCGCATTCTCCGCGTCGAGGAACACCACCGGCGCGCCACTATCGGCGATCATCGCTGCAATCGCCGCTGGGGTAGCGGACGGCGCGATCGGCGTCGCAACGCACCCCGCGCGTACCGCACCAAGGAAAGCAGCGGCATAGTCCGTCGTCGGCGCCGCGACGATTGCCACCGCGGTCCCCGGTGCCACCCCGTCGCGCTGCAACGCCGCCGCGATCCGGTCCATCGTCGAATCGAGCGTCCGATAGTCGATGCTGCCCTGCGAGTCCGCAATCGCGGTGCGATCCCCCCGTTCGAGCGCATGCGCGTGGATCAGATCGGGCAGGGTAGCGAACCCCGAGGCGAGCATGTCTGCGGCAGTCGTCATCCGCGCATCGCTAGGCGAACCCGTCCGGCAATGCCATACGGTATATTCGAAAACCGGAATCGAGGAGAGACGGATTTGCTGTTCTACGATAGCGCGCTGCCAGCGCCCAACCCGCGTCGCGTCCGCATCTTCCTCGCCGAAAAGCATGTCCGCGTGCCGATGGCGCAGATTTCAATCCCCAAGGCCGAGCACAAGTCGGCCTCGTTCCTGTCGGTCAATGCGCTGGGCCAGACGCCCGCGCTGGCGTTCGACGATGGCCGCGTGCTGACCGAAAGCGTTGCGATCTGCCGCTATTTCGAGGTGCTGCACCCCGAGCCGCCGCTGTTCGGCCACGGCGCGCACAACATCGCCGAGATCGACATGTGGACCCGGCGGATCGAGCTGCGGCTGATGACGCCGCTGTCGATGGTCTGGCTCCACACGCATCCCTGGACCGCGCGGATCGTCCAGCCGCAATATACCGAGTTCGGCGAGAGCCAGCGTCCGCGCGTGCTGGCGGCGATGACGGAGTTCGATCATGCGCTGGACGGCCGCGACTGGCTAGACGGCGAGCGCTACACGATCGCCGACATCGTCCTGCTGACGACGATCGACTTCGCGAAGTTCGTCGGCATCGCGGTGCCCGACGAACTGGCGCACCTGAAGGCATGGCACGCTCGCGCGTCGGCTCGCCCGAGTGCGCAGGCATGAGCGATGCCTTGCGAGGCGCGGTCGCGGTCGTGACGGGCGGCGGCACCGGGATCGGCGCGGCGGTGGTGCGGCGGCTGGCCGCGCGGGGCGTGTCGTGCGTCATCAATTACGCGACCAGCCGCGACGAGGCCGAGGCACTGGCGGTCGAAGTCGGGCAGGGCACGATCGCGGTGCAGGCGGACATCGTCGACGACGCCGCCTGCCGAGCGCTGGCCAAGGCGGCGACCGACGCGTTCGGGCGGATCGACTTCCTCGTCAACAATGCCGGCCGCACGAAGTTCGCCGCGCACGAGGATCTCGATGCGCTCGAGGCCGAGGACTTCGTCGACATCTACCGGCTCAACATGATCGCCCCGTTCCAGATGGTCCGCGCCTGCGCCCCGGCGTTGCGTGCGAGCCCGATGGGCGCGGTCGTCAACGTCGCGAGCGTCGCGGGCGTGTTCGGCATGGGATCATCGGTTGCCTATGCCGCATCGAAGGGCGCGCTGGTGACGATGACGAAGAGCCTGGCGCGTGTCCTGGCGCCCGAGATTCGGGTCAACGCCGTCGCGCCGGGGTATGTCGCGACGGGTTGGTACGAGAAGAAGCTGGGCGAGGAGGGGTTCGCGAAACTCAACGCCAAGGTCGCGGCGTCGGTACCGATGGGCTTTGCGACCGGGCCCGACGACGTCGCGGGGCCGATCGAAATGCTGCTCGACCCGATGAGCCGGGCGATGACGGGTGAGGTGTTGCTGCTGGATGGCGGCGGGCATCTCGACGTCGCTTTGTCGCGGCGGCCGGGTCGGGACGGGTGAGGGCTCGATGATCTTGGGAAGCGACGAAAGTTCAATCCTCCCCCGCCAGGGGGAGGTGGCGCCGTAGGCGGCGGAGGGGGAGGCCACGGAACAGCCGCCGCTCCTTTCCGCCCCCTCCGTCTGGCAAGAGCCAGCCACCTCCCCCTGGCGGGGGAGGAGCGTAAGGTAAGGCTAATCTGGGTGAACCAGAGGCTGGTCGAGTATCGAGCGGTTCCGACCGCCCAGCTTCCACCCCGGCGAAGGCCGGGGCCCAATTGGCGTGGCTTTTAGCAATTAAGAGCATCCGCTACTTAGCGGCGTTACCCAATTGGGCCCCGGCCTTCGCCGGGGTGGCGTAATCATTGGGCGGTGGGGTCATTTCAGACGATTGCCGAGCTGTAGAACATCCCCTTACCGACCAGCAGCAGTCTGCCCGAACAGCGTCTTCTTCGCCTCGTCGGTCATAGGCGCGCTGGTGTCATGCACTGCCTTGCCCTTCTCATACGCCGCGATCGTCGCGGGCCGGGCGGCGATCGATTCGAACCAGCGCTTCAAATTCGGGAAATCCTCCAGCCGCTGGCCCTGTGCTTCGTACGGCACGATCCACGGGTACGCCGCCATGTCGGCGATCGAATATTCGCCCGTGATGAAGTCGCGCCCTTCGAGCTGGCGGTCGAGCACGCCGTACAGCCGGTTGGTCTCCTTCACGTAGCGATCGATCGCGTACGGAATCTTCTCCGGGGCATACCGATTGAAGTGATGATTCTGCCCGAGCATCGGCCCGAGACCGCCCATCTGCCACATCAGCCACTGGTTCACCGCAGTCCGCCCGCGCAGGTCGCCGCCGCCGAACCGTCCGGTCTTCTCCGCCAGATACAGAAGGATCGCACCCGATTCGAAGACCGAGACGGGTTCGCCGCCATCGGCCGGGGCATGATCGACGATCGCCGGCATCCGGTTGTTCGGCGCGATCTTCAGGAAATCGGGCGCGAATTGTTCGCCCGCACCGATATTTACCGGCTTGATCGTGTACTCGAGCCCCGCCTCTTCGAGAAACAGCGTGATCTTGTGGCCATTGGGCGTGGGCCAGTAAAACAGGTCGATCATCGGGGTGCTCCGTCGATTGTGTCGTCGTGCAGATGGGGCAGGGCACGGCGTGCAACAAGCGCAACACGGTGGTCCGAATCGCCAAGAATGCGGCGGCGGGCAAAAGTCGCTTTGCAACGCCGCGAATCTATGCGAGGGAGCCGCATACCCGGTATTCAGATTGCCCGGACGCTCCGCTCCATCGACGATGCGGAGACGAGCCCGGCCACGACGTTGGAGAGGGGATAAGGCGGAAGAGCGACCCGAACGAGGACGCATCTTCCGCCGTCCTTCTCGCGAACCGCCGGTCAAACCCCGAAACCCGCAAGACCTTGCTCCCTCGCGACAATTCCGCCCGACATCGTCATGCCCTCGGCTCGTCGCAGATATGCGGGAATTGCAGCTTTAGCTTGTCTGGTACGCTCGCCATGCCCTAGCGTAAGGTCTGTTTCGACTTCGAGGTATTGCCGATGGCCGTCGCGTATCAGTCCCATCCCGAGATCGCCGATGCGTTGGCGATGAAGCGACGGGGCCTGACGCTCGCGCTGCTCACCTTCACCTATTTCTTCAGTTACATGGATCGCCAGATCCTCGCGATCCTGCTCGAGCGGATCAAGGCGGACTTGCTCCTGACCGATACGCAGCTTGGGCTGCTGTCGGGGCTTGTGTTTGCGATCTTCTATGCGACGCTCGGCATTCCGGTCGCGCGGCTGGCGGATCGGACCAGCCGTCGCAACATCATCGCGGCCAGCCTGACGATCTGGAGCGCGATGACCGCGCTGTGCGGGCTCGCGCAGAATTTCACACAGCTGATGCTGTTCCGGATCGGCGTCGGCATCGGCGAGGCGGGGTCGAGCCCGCCCAGTCATTCGATCATCGCTGATCTCTATCCGCCCGAGAAGCGCGCAAGTGCGATGGCGGTGTATTCGCTCGGCGTCGTGCTCGGCGCGGGCTTCGGTACGCTGATCGGTGGCGTGGTCGCGCACTCGTACGGCTGGCGGATCGCGATGATGACGGTCGGGTTGCCGGGGATCGCGCTCGCGGTGCTCGTGCGCCTGTTCATGGTCGAGCCTCGCCGCGGGCTGTCCGATGCTGCGCGCGCGACCGAGGTGAAGCCGATGCCGAGTGTCGCGCAAGGCTTCGCATCGATGTGGGCGAGCGCGCCGGCGCGGCATCTGGTGGTCGGCGTCACGCTCACCTCGATGATCGGCTATGCGCTGACCGGCTGGGGGCCGAGCTACATGCAGCGCTCGCTCGGCGTCTCGATGCTCGATATCTCGCGCTATGTCGCGTTGCCGGGGGCGTTGTTCGGCGCGGTCTCGGCGCTTGCCGGCGGCAAGATCGCGGACGTGCTGGCGAAGCGCCACGGGCTGCATGTTCAGGCCTGGGTCGTGCTGGGGATGAAGGGGCTGTCGCTGCCGTTCGCGCTGGCCTTCTACCTGATCGATGCGCCGGCGATCGCGATCGGCAGCTATTTCGTCTCGTTGATCTTCGCCAATTCCTATCTCGGGCCGAGCTTCGCGTTGATCCAGCATCTCGCGCCGTTGCAGATCCGCGCAATGTGGGCGGCGATCACGTTGCTGGTGATCAACCTGGTCGGACTGGGGCTCGGGCCGACGCTGGTCGGTTGGCTAAGCGATCTGTTGAAGCCGGGGTTCGGCGAGGATTCGCTGCGCTATGCGCTGGTGATTATCGTGCTGATGACGCCGTGGGCGCTGTTCCATTATTGGCGCGCGGGGGTTCTGTTGAAGCGGGACGAAGATTTGGCGAGGTGACGCGCGCTCTCCTCCGTCATCCTGACGAAAGTCAGCACCCAGGATCGCAGGGGATGGCGTTCGTAACTCTGGGTTCTGACTTTCGTCAGGATGACGGCTTGGGGGCGTTGGCGATCCCCACGCGGCCGTGGGATGATTGATGGGATACGGTTTGGCCAAGCTATCCGTCAGGGCCATCTTCCAGCATCCAAGCGAGCGCCGTCGCCCGGTCGTCGAACACCGCCATGTCGTCGCGCACCGACGCGATCCGCTTGACCTGCAACCGGGCGAGCTTGCCGTCGGTATACAGCGCCACCTTTCGCGATTTCAGCGGCATCGACACCGCGACGCGTTGGAGCATCGCGATCACCTCCTGCGGCTGGATCGCGGACTTCGAGAAATTGCAGAGCAGCATGTGACGCTTGCCCGTCGCCAGCACGCGCCGTCCCTCGCGCTCCAGATCGCGCAGGAAGTCCTCGACATGCGCGATCGTCCAGAAGCCGGACGCGTCGACCTCGATAATCCCCGTCGCCAGATCGGTCGTGATGGTGTGCATGCCGCCTCCGTGGAGACGCTGGATCGGTCGTCAGCGGTTAACGGGGCGTAACCAAACCGTTCCGGCCGCGAACGTCGACCAGTCCGGGGCGACCAGTCCGATATAGGCGCTCAGGCCTTCGCCATCCGATCGTCGAACAGGCCGTACATCAGCGTCGAGGCATACATCGCGATCGCCCGGTCGCGCGGCATGGTCGACGCCCACTTCCGCATGTCGAACGCCGCGTTCTGGAGCGCCATCAACGCCTGCGCCGCGATCAGGGCGTCGACCGCGCGGATCGAGCCTTCGCCGATGCCGTCCATCATCATGCCGGCGTAGCGCCGCGCGATGCCGTTCGAGCGGTCGACCATGGCGTTGCGCACGCCGACCGGCAGGCCGCTCAGCGCTGTGGTGCGCAGCAACGGCCCACGCTCGGCGAACTGCACGTCGAGCAAGGTCGCGACGGTGCTCGACAGCTTGTGCCAGTAACTCCCGCCCTCGGTCTCGCCACGGCTCTGCGCATCCGCGATCGTATCGAAGCTGCGACGATAGCAGGCGATGACGAGATCATCCTTGGCATCGAGATGGTGGTAGAAGCTGCCCTTGGTAACGTTCAGCTCGGATGCGATCTTCTGCACCGACGCGCCGCGATAGCCGAGTTCGTTGATCAGGCGGGTGGCAGCCAGCAGGAACGCCTCGCGCCCCGGCTCCGCCTCGTCATGACTGAGATCGAGCAGGGTAGGCGACCATTTGGCGGCCTTGCCGGCGATGCCGTGCGCGAACACGTCCATCAGCCGTTCCTCGACGCGACCATATTGATCGGGCTCGTACCGGGTTAGCCAGATCGGCAGCCAGAACGTGTTCTCCAGCAGCACATGCGCGCGTGCGCCGTTGAGATCGGTCTGCGCACGCGACGAGGTCGGCCCCCATAACAGGCGCGTCCGGCGGAACACCTCGCGCCAGCCCGCCATCAGCCGCCCGCGCACCGGCTCCTCGGTCGCGCGCAGATCGGAGAGGACCGCGAACGCCTTCTCCTCGCCGCGCTGGATGCGGGCGAGCCGATCCATGTTGAGCGCGAGATAGCGTCGCACACGCTCTTCCGGCGTCGCTTCCTCCATCGCGATGTCGAGCATCGCGATCAGCGATTCGAGCGTGTTCTCGAACGCGGCGGCGGCAAGGTCTTCCTTGCGCTTGAAATAATAGGTAACGCTGGTCGTATTGAGCCCGACGCGCCGCGCCACGTCCGCGAACGTCATGCCTTTGGCACTCTGTTCGTTGATCGCTTCTGCCGCCGCGGCGAGGATCGCGTCACGCTTCGCACGGAAGCGCTTGGTCCCCTGTTCGCTCTCGTCGCTGGCCTCTGCCGGAACCTTCATCGAAACACCCTAACAGCTTCGATTTGAAGATACAGTGCTTTTTAGGCGCTTTCAGGGCGGACTTGAAAACATGCTTTCCGGGGCCCTCCACACGCTTTACCGAATACGCGGTATGGTCTAACCCGCCTCCAAAGCGATGACGAACGGAGAGCCCGCATGGATTTTACGCTGAGCGAACGAGAGACGTATTTCCGGGATCGGGTCCGGGATTTCATCGACCAGAATATACGCCCGCGACAGGCCGATTACGACCAGCAGGCGCATGATGGCGAGCGCTGGAAGGTGATTCCGGTGATTGAGGAGATGAAGGAGAAGGCCAAGGCCGCGGGCCTCTGGAATTTCTTCATGCCGCCTCATTCGGGCCAGACGCACGTCGACGATTCGTTCGAGTTCGAGGGCACCCAGCTCACCAATCTCGAATATGCGTTATGCGCGGAGGAGATGGGCAAGGTCGGCTGGGCGAGCGAGTGCTTCAACTGTTCGGCGCCCGATACCGGCAACATGGAGGTGTTTCACCGCTATGGCACGCGCGACCAGAAGGACCGGTGGCTCGGGCCGTTGATGCGCGGCGAGATCCGCTCGGCGTTCCTGATGACCGAGCCAGCGGTGGCGTCTTCGGATGCGACCAATATCGAGACGTCGATGGTGCGTGACGGCGATCACTACGTCATCAACGGCACCAAATGGTGGTCGTCGGGCGTCGGCGATCCGCGCTGCAAGATCGCGATCGTGATGGGCAAGACGAGCTTTGAGGGTTCGCGGCATCAGCAGCAGAGCCAGATCCTCGTACCGATGGACACGCCCGGCGTGACGATCAAGCGGATGCTGTCGGTGTATGGCTATGACCATGCGCCGCACGGGCATGGCGAGGTGGTGCTGGAGAATGTCCGCGTGCCGGTCGAGAACGTGCTGCTCGGCGAAGGGCGTGGGTTCGAGATCGCGCAGGGGCGGCTCGGGCCGGGGCGTATCCATCACTGCATGCGGACGATCGGTGTTGCCGAGACCGCGATCGAGGCGATGGCGCGGCGGCTGCTCGACCGGGTCGCGTTCGGCAAGCGGATCGCCGACTTCTCGGTGTGGGAAGAGCGGATCGCGACCGCGCGGATCGACATCGAGATGACTCGTCTGCTCTGCCTCAAGGCGGCGGACATGATGGACAAGGCGGGGAACAAGTCCGCTCAGATCGAAATCTCGATGATCAAGGTCGCCGCGCCGAACATGGCGCTGCGGATTCTCGACGATGCGATCCAGGCGCATGGTGGCGGCGGTGTCTCAGGCGACTTCCGGTTGGCGCATGACTGGGCGGCGATGCGGACTCTCCGGTTCGCGGATGGCCCGGACGAGGTCCACAACCGCTCGATCGCACGCAACGAGTTTGGGAAATACGAGGATTTTCGCAAAGGTGGCGTGTCGAGCGGGGATGTCGGGGTGAGCCGGTAAACCCACTTCCCGTCTGTCCTTATTTCTTCGTCATCCTGGGCTCGACCCAGGACCCAGAGCCACAAGGCGACGATCTTGGCTCTGGGTCCTGACTTTCGTCAGGATGACGGTCTCGTTTCGGAGCGCATCTACCCATGAAAGCCGCAGTCCTTTTCGAAGCCAACACCCCGCTCAGCATCGAGGACGTCACCGTCTCGAAGCCGACGGCCCACGAGGTACTGATCCGCACGATGGCGGTCGGCGTGTGCCGGTCCGACCTGCATTTCGTCGACGGCGCCTATCCGCACGCGATGCCGACGATCCCGGGGCATGAGGCCTGCGGCGTGGTCGAGGCGGTCGGCGACGAAGTGCGCGGCGTGAAGGTCGGCGACCATGTCGTGACCTGTCTCTCGGCGTTCTGCGGTCAGTGCGAATTCTGCGTCACCGGCCGGATGTCGCTATGCATCGACGCCAGCGTACGCCGTCCCAAGGGCGCCGCGCCGCGGCTCATGCTCGGCGACCGGCCGATCGCGCAGATGCTGAACCTCAGCGCCTATGCCGAGATGATGCTGGTCCACGAACACGCTTGTGTGGCGATCGACCGCGACATGCCGATGGACCGTGCGGCGTTGCTCGGCTGCGCGATCACGACCGGGGCGGGGGCGGTGTTCAACACTACGGATGTGACGCCGGGCGAGACGGTCTGCGTGGTCGGCTGCGGGGGGATCGGGCTGGCGGCGGTCAATGCGGCGAAGATCGCGGGTGCGGGGAAGATCATCGCGCTCGATCCGGTGCCCGAAAAGCGCGCGATGGCGGAGAAGCTCGGCGCGACGCACAGCATCGACGCGCTGTCCGACACCGCCGCCGAGCAGGTCGTCGAAATCACCGAGGGGGGCGTCCACCATGCGATCGAAGCCGTTGGCCGGACGCAATCGGCGGCCACCGCTGTGAAGGTGTTGCGACGTGGCGGCACCGCGACGATCCTCGGGATGATGCCGCTCGGCGAGAAGGTCGGGCTGTCGGCGATGGATTTGTTGTCGGGCAAGCGGTTGCAGGGCGGGTTCATGGGCTCGAACCGCTTCCCGGTCGATATCCCGCGGCTCGTCGACTTCTACATGCGCGGGCTGCTCGATCTGGACACGATCATCGCCGATCGGATGCCGCTGGAGCGTATCAATGATGCGTTCGATGAGCTTCGTCGCGGTGATACGACCCGCAGCGTGATCACCTTCTCGTGACGAGCGACGCAGCCACCAGCATGGTCGGCACGATCGCCGTCGGGGACAAGGACCGCCTCGATCTCGACACGCTCGACGCTTGGATGACCGCCAACGTGCCGGGCTATGCCGGGCCGCTCACTTACGCGAAGTTCGCGGGCGGGCAGTCGAACCCGACCTACCGGCTCGATACGCCGGAACGCGCCTATGTCCTGCGGCGGAAACCGTTCGGCCCGATCCTGCCGAGCGCGCATGCCGTCGATCGCGAATACCGCGTGATCGCCGGGCTGGACCCGACCGGTTTTCCCGTGCCGCGCCCTTACGGCCTTTGCGAAGACGCGGACGTGATCGGCTCGGCCTTCTACGTGATGGAGATGGTCGAGGGGCGGACGATCTGGGACGGCGCGATGCCCGGTGCGACCCCGCCCGAGCGGACCGCGCATTACGAGGCGATGGTCGACACGCTCGCCGCGCTCCACAACACCGATTATGCCGCCGCCGGGCTCGGCGAGTACGGCAGGCCCGGCAATTATTTCGAGCGCCAGGTCGGCCGCTGGACCAAGCAATACCGTGCCGCCGAGACCGAGCATATGGAGTCGATCGAGCGGCTGATCGAGTGGCTGCCGCGTACATTGCCCCAGCAGACGCGCACCGCGATCGTCCACGGCGACTACCGCATCGACAACATGATCTTCGCGCCGTCTGAGCCGAAAGTGATCGCGGTGCTCGACTGGGAATTGTCGACGCTTGGCGATCCACTGGCGGATTTCTCGTATTTGCTGATGAGCTGGGTGACCGAACCCGAAGGGCGCTCCGGCGTGCTCGGGATGACCGGGCCGGAGACGGGGATCCCGACGATCGAACAGGTCGTGGAGCGCTATTGCGGGGCAACCGGCCGCGACGGGGTGCCCGATCTCAACTGGTATTTCGCGTACAACCTCTTTCGCCTGACCGGGATCGTCCAGGGGATCAAGAAGCGGATCGTCGATGGCACCGCCTCGAGTGCGCAGGCGGAGAAGACGGTAGCGAAGATCCACGGGCTCGCGGATGCGGCCTGGGGGTTTGCGGTGAAGGCGGGGGCGTAATGCGTCGTCCCATCCCCATTCCCGTCATCCCAGCGAAAGCTGGGATCTCCCGGTTGGATCGGGGCACCAGCCAACCGGGATACCCCAGCTTTCGCTGGGGTGACGGAATTGGCTCGGGATAAGTCGCTAGGGGAGAAGCAGGAATGTCGCAGTTCGATCTTACGGGACACGTCGCCATCGTCACCGGATCGTCGCGCGGGATCGGCCTTGCGTCCGCGCGCCAACTCGCCGAGCATGGCGCGAAGGTCGTGATCTCCAGCCGCAAGCAGGACGCCTGCGATGCCGTCGCCGCGGAGCTCAACGCGCAGCACGGCGACGGTACCGCGATCGCCGTCGCTGCGAGCATCTCCGACAAGGCAGCCCTGCAACACCTCGTCGACGAGACGCGCGCCCGGTTCGGCCGGATCGACGTCCTCGTCTGCAACGCCGCTTCGAACCCCTATTACGGCCCGCAGGCCGGCATCGCCGACGACCAATTCCGGAAGATCCTCGACAACAACATCGTCTCCAACCACTGGCTGATCCAGATGGTCGCGCCCGAGATGCTGGAGCGCCGCAGCGGCAGCATAATCATCATTTCGTCGATCGGCGGCCTGCGCGGCTCGCCCGTGATCGGCGCGTATTGCGTCAGCAAGGCCGCCGACATGCAGCTCGCACGCAATCTGGCGGTCGAGTTCGGCCCGTCCAACGTCCGCGTAAACTGCATCGCCCCCGGCCTGATCAAGACCGACTTCGCGCGGGCGCTGTGGGAGGATCCCGACCGTATCGAGGCGGCGAACACGCGCGTCCCGCTCCGCCGGATCGGCGAGCCCGAGGAGATCGCCGGCGCGGTCGTCTTCCTCGCCTCGCAGGCCAGCGCTTTCATGACCGGCCAGACGATGGTCATCGACGGCGGCGTCACGATCTAACCGGAGGACCATGCGATGCGCTTTACCGACAAGTCGATTATCGTCACCGGCGCAGGGTCCGGCATAGGCCGTGCCGCCGCGCTCCTGTTCGCACGCGAAGGGGGCAAGGTCATCGTCGCCGACAAGACCGAGGGCGCGGATGAAACCGCCCGTCTCATTACCGAGGCAGGCGGCCTTGCCAAGGCGATCCGTATCGATGCGGGCCTCGAAGAGGATGTGATCCGCACGGTCGCGCTGGCGTGCGACAGTTTCGGCGGACTCGACGTGATGTTCGCCAATGCGGGCATCTCGGGCGGCATGGCGAACCTGTTCGACACCGACGTCGCGCTGATCACCGAGGTGCTGCGTGTCAACCTGATCGGTCCGTTCCTCGCGATCAAGCACGCTGCCCCGCGGATCGCCGAGCGAGGGAAGGGGGCCATCGTCCTCACCGCCAGCGTCGCCGGCATCCGCTCGGGGGCCGGTTCGCCTGCCTATTCCGCGTCGAAGGCCGGCGTCATCAACCTCGCCGCCGTCTCCGCGCAGCAACTCACCGGCTCGAACGTCCGCGTCAACGCGATCTGCCCCGGCCTGACCGAGACCGGCATGACCAAGCCCGTGTTCGACTACGCGCGCGAGGCGAACAAGATGGACCGCGTCGGCCGCCTCAATCCGCTCCACCGCGGGGCGCAGCCCGATGAACTCGCCAAGGTCGCGCTGTTCCTCGCCTCCGACGACGCGAGCTACGTCAACGGCCAGGCGATCGCAGTCGACGGCGGCCTCTCGTCCAGTCACCCGGTGACACGGCAGGAATACGGCAAGACCGCGGCCTGACGGACTGGCTCAACGACGACGGGCACGCTTGCGTAACGAGTTTGTGGGGACCATTTGGGGCGCGCGGGCGTTTCACGTCCGACCCCATAAAGGAGAAACCCCATGGCTTTCGAACTCCCACCGCTGCCTTACGCCTATGATGCGCTCGAGCCGGTGATCGACCAGGAGACGATGAAGTTTCATCACGACAAGCATCACGCGGCGTACACGGCGAAGCTGAACGAGGGTGTCGAAAAGGATTCGGCGCTGCAGGGCAAGTCGATCGAGGACATCCTCGGCATGATCTCGTCGCAGCCGCCGCTGGTCCGCAACAATGGCGGCGGTTTCTGGAACCATGATTTCTTCTGGAAGACGATGGCGGCCAAGAGCGGCCAGGCCCCGTCGGGCAAGCTGGCCGAGGCGATCGATCGCGACTTCGGTGGGCTCGACGCCCTGAAGGAGCAGTTCAACACCAAGGGTGCGGGGCAGTTCGGGTCGGGCTGGGCGTGGCTGATCGCGGATGCGAGCGGCAAGCTGAAGGTGACGAGCACGCCGAACCAGGACAACCCGCTGATGGACGACGCCAAGGAGCCGGGCACGCCGCTGCTGGGCAACGACGTGTGGGAGCACGCCTATTACCTGACGTACAAGAACGATCGTCCGGGCTATCTGAAGGCGTGGTGGGATATCGTGAACTGGGATGTCGTGGCTGAGCGTTACGCGAAGGTCGCTGGCTGAACTGAGCGGGACCTAAAACCCGTCACCCCAGCGAAAGCTGGGGTATCCCCGTTGGCGGTCGTTTCGGCTGAAACGGGGAGATCCCAGCTTTCGCTGGGATGACGGGAATTGAGGACGACGGTAACGCGTTTGGGTTACCCTTCGGGCGGCAGGTCGGTCATGGCCTTGTCGCCCGTTTGCAATCCGTGCTTCAGCAGCATCGGGATGTTGGCGAAGGCGAACAGCAGCGTCAGCGGGATCGCACCCCAGAGCTTGAAGCCGACCCAGAAATCCCAGGTCGTGTTGCGCCACACCGCTTCGTTCAGCACCGCCATGAAGACGAAGAATACCGCCCAGTTGCGCGTCAGCTTGCGCCAGCCATCGGCGGACAGGCCGGGATAGGCGGTGCCGAGCAGCGACTGCAACAGCGGACGACCGGTGACGAGCCCGAAGGTCAGGATGGCGGCGAACATCGCGTAGATGATCGTCGGCTTCATCTGGATGAAGCGCTGGTCGTGGAAATAGATCGTCAGCCCGCCGAACACGACGATCAGCGCGCCCGACAGCCAAAGCATCGGCGAGATATGCCCCGCCTTGACCTTCGACACGATCATCGCGGCGATGGTGGCGATGATGAACGCGGTGGTCGCGGCGACCACGCGGACGATCGGCAGGCCGGGGGTGAGGAAGTTCACCGCGAAGAAGATCGCGAGCGGGCCATAGTCGATGGCCATGCGGAGGCCGGGGGATAGGGGGGGCTTGGTCACTAGAGTTTTCGATTCCTAGGGGCGTGTACGTGCGGGCATGTACCTCGATACAGGCTCTCGACAAGTTCGATCCTTGCTCGGCACGAACGGAGTAGGGCGGCTCGGTTACGGTATCGTGTTCGCAGATGCGGATATTCGATCCTCCCCCGCCAGGGGGAGGTGTCGCCGAAGGTGACGGAGGGGGAGGTAAGGGTAACTTCGGTTCCGTGTCCTCCCCCTCCGTCAGGCAAGTGCCTGCCACCTCCCCCTGGCGGGGGAGGATTGAGATGCAGACGTTACTTCCGAACGCTCTCCACGCCCGCAATAATCCGGCTGACCTCGTTCGCGTCGAACGGGCGCAGGTCGGTCATGCCCTCGCCGATCCCGATCGCGTGGATCGGCAGGCCGTATTTCTCTGCCGCCGCGACGAGGACACCGCCGCGCGCGGTGCCGTCGAGCTTGGTCATCACCAGGCCGGTGACGCCCGCGACCTCCTTGAAGACCTCGATCTGCTGGAGCGCGTTCTGGCCGGTGGTGGCGTCGAGCACCAGGACGATGTCGTGCGGGCTTTCGGGGTTGATGCGACCGAGGACGCGGCGGATCTTCGCCAGTTCGTCCATCAGTTCGCGCTTGTTCTGCAAGCGGCCGGCGGTGTCGACGATCAGCACGTCGATACCGGTCTCGGTCGCCTTCTTGACCGCGTCCCACACCACGCCTGCCGCGTCGCCGCCCTCGGGGCCGGTCACGATCGGCACGCCGACGCGCTCGGCCCAGGTGCGGAGCTGGCCGATCGCGGCGGCGCGGAAGGTGTCGCCCGCCGCCAGCATGACGCCGTAATCCTGCTCCATCAGCAGATGCGCGAGCTTGGCGATGGTGGTCGTCTTGCCCGAGCCGTTGACGCCGATGACGAGGATCACCTGCGGACGTGGGAAGGCGTCGATCTCGATCGGTTTCGCGACCGTGGCGAGGACCTTCTCGACCTCCTCCGCGACGATCACGCGGATGCCGAGCTCCTCCATGTTGCGCTCGAAGCTGCCTTCGGCGAGGCGGTGGCGGATGCGGCCGGCGGTCTCGGGGCCGAGATCGGAGGCGATCAGCGCCTCCTCGATATCGTCGAGCGTCGCGTTGTCGAGCCGCGCGCCGCCGAGTCCGGCGAGATTGCCGACGAGCCGGTCGGAGGTGCGCTTGAAGCCGCCGATCAGCTTGTCGTGCCAGGTTGGGGTGGTGCTCATGATGGTTCTCGTGTTGCGCTGAGGCGATTGCCGTCGGCGCCGGTGATCGTGATGCGGACGATGTTGCCGGGTAGGGCGGGTTCGTCCAGTACGACTTCTGCGAAATTGCCGATATGGCCGCGGTCGCCGGGGCGTTCGACGAGCAGATCCTGCGACGTGCCGACCAGTGTTTGGAGCCAGTTCGCTCGTGCCGTTTCGCCGGCTTGGCGGAGCAGGGCGGCGCGCTGGCGGCGGACTTCGGGTTCGACCTGCGGCATCCGCGCGGCGGGGGTGCCGGCGCGGGGCGAATAGGGGAAGATGTGCGGGTGGACGATGTGGCAGTCGTCGATCAGCGCGCGCGTGTTGGCGAACATCGTCGCGTCTTCGGTCGGGAAGCCGGCGATCAGGTCTGCGCCGATCGCGATGTCGGGGCGGGCGGTCTTCAGGCGTTCGACCAGCGCGACGCTTTCCGCGCGCGAATGGCGGCGCTTCATGCGCTTGAGGATCATGTCGTCGCCGGCTTGGAGCGAGAGGTGGACGTGCGGCATGATGCGCGCTTCGCCCGTGAGTAGTGCGAAGAGGCGGTCGTCGATCTCGATGCCATCGAGCGAGGACAGGCGCAGGCGTTCGAGCTTCGGCACATGCTGCAGGATGCGCTCGACGAGGTGACCCAGCGTCGGTGCGCCGGGGAGGTCGGGACCGTAACTGGTGAGGTCGACGCCGGTGAGGACGATCTCCCGGTGGCCTGAATCGACGAGGCCGGCGATCCGGTCGACGACCGCCCCGGCGGGAACCGAGCGGCTGGGCCCTCGGCCGAACGGGATCGCGCAGAAGGTGCAGCGATGGTCGCAGCCGTTCTGAACCTCGACGAAGGCGCGGGCGTGCGCGGAGAAGCTGGCGGCGAGATGGGGCGCGGTCTCGTGGACCTGCATGATGTCGGAGACGACGACCGGGGTTTCGGCCTGCCACGCTTGTGCGGTCAGCTTGTCCGCGTTGCCTATGATGCGGTCGACTTCGGGCATGGCGGCGAAGCTGGCGGGGTCGATCTGCGCGGCGCATCCGGTGACGACGATCTGGGCGCCCGGCCGGTCGCGTCTGGCCCGGCGGATGGCGACCCGCGTGGCTTTCACGGCGGCGTTGGTGACGGCGCAGCTGTTGACCACGACCATGTCCCGCCCGGCGACAAGCGCGCGGATGGTCTCGCTTTCGGCGATGTTGAGGCGGCAGCCGAGGCTGATGACCTCTGGCGCGGGGGCGGGTGACATGCGCGCGATTTAGGAGGGGCGGGGGGGGAAGTCCACGCTTTGCGGTTTATGTGTGGTCGCAATGCCCGCCTTCACCGCCGTTCTCCTGCGAACGCAGGAGCCCAGGGTCTCAAACGGAGCGCTGCTTGGTCCTGGGCTCCCGCCTTCGCGGGAGAACAGGAGTTTAGAGGATGCGCGTCATCGACCCAACACCACCCCGGCCTTCGCCGGGGTGGTGCTTGGTAAATGGGGCACGGTGCTCGCAGTCAGCTCGCCAGTCGAGGCGCAATTCCCCGCGGTGGTGGCGCATCCCGGTCGGGGCGCTGTGCCAGGAGCCGCTTTTCCGCCAGCAACCGCCGGACCTGCGCCGTGCCGAGCGGTCGCCCGTACAGATACCCCTGACCTTTCGCGCATCCGATCGCACGCAGGCGTTCCTCGATCGCGGCGTCCTCGATTCCCTCTGCGGTCGTGGGCAGGTTGAGGCTGTCCCCCAGCCGCACGATCGTGTTCACGATCGCCATGCTCTCGGGGTTGTCCAGGATCGAGGTGACGAAACTCTTGTCGATCTTGATCCGATCGAAGGGCAGCGCCCTCAGATGCGCCAAGCTCGAGTAGCCGGTACCGAAATCGTCGAGCGCGAGGCGGATACCCTGGTTCTTCAGGCTCCCGACGATCGATTGCGCGAGCGGGAGATTGTCGAACAACGCGGTCTCGGTGATCTCGATTTCGAGCCGGCTGGCGGGGAAGCCGGTCTCGACCAGCGTCTTGATGATCTTCTGGGCGAGCCACGCGTCGCGCAGTTGCAGCGGCGAGACGTTGACCGACAGGCTGAGGGCCGCGTCCCAGTCCCGCGCGGCGGCGAATGCCTGGCGCATGATCGACAGCGAGAGCTCTCCGATCAGCCCGATCTCCTCGGCGATGGGAATGAAGACGTCCGGGGCGATCGTGCCGCGTGTCGGGTGTTCCCAGCGTGCGAGGACTTCGAAGCCGGTAATGCGGCCGGTGGTCAGATCGACCTGTTGCTCGAAGTAAGGGACGATTTCCTCCGCGGGGATCGCGTGGCGCAGGCCTGCTTCGAGTTCTCCGCGCAGTTGCAGCGAGCGCTCCATCGAGCGATCGAACCACGCATGGCGGCCGCGCCCCGCAGTCTTGGCGGCGTGGAGCGCGATGTCGGCATTACGCAACAACCCGTCGACCGAGGCGCAGTCGAAGTCCGAGCGCGCGATGCCGATCGACACGCTCATATGGATATCGACGCCGTTGGTGCGGAACGGGAGCGCGAGGCCGGCGACCATGCGTTCGGCGATCCGGTCGGCAACGTTCTTGTGCGCGGAATCGAACACGAACGCGCAGGCGAATTCATCCGCGCCAAGCCGTGCGAGCAGGCTGGCGCCGGGCGCAATCGCGGCGATCGTCTCGGCGACATAGGCGAGCAGCAGGTCGCCGACCGCATAACCGTGCAGGTCGTTGACGCTTTTGAAGTGATCCACGTCGATCGTCAGCATGGCCATCGCCTTGCCGCGGCGGCGGGCGCTGGCGAACAGGGTCGCGCCGTCCTCGGACAGGCTGCGACGGTTGAGGAGGCCGGTTAGCGGATCGCGCTGCGCCAGGGCCTGCGCACGGTGGCCGGCTTCGGTCAGGTCGCTCAGTTCCTCGGCCAGCGCGCGGTAGCGGAACCAGCCGAACAGGATCAGCGAGACATTGAGCAGCATCGTGGCAATCAATGTCCGGTCGATGACTGCGTTGCTGCCGTGCAGATTCGCCAGCGCCTTGACGAGCACCGTGCCGCCCGTGCCGACGAACAGCAGAATGGCGGCGCCCGTCACGGCGCCGGTCATGAATTCCCGACTGATGTTGCGGGGCGCACGCGTCGCCGCCGACTTTGCGGTCATGTGGGTGTCCGGTCCTTGATTGGTTGCCGGTGTGCCATGCGAGAAGTGTAGGAGGTGTTAAGGCGCCGTTAGCGCGGGGCAGGGCGTGGCGTGAGCGCGATTGGTTGCGTGATCGGGACCCGACAGCAGAGTGCTTTCCCGTGAAGGCGGGGACCCAGTCTGGGCTCCCCTTCGCGGGAGAACAAGGAGGGGGTAGATGCCGTCTGGCTGCCCAGCCCGACCTGTCTTGCACTTCCACCCCGTTTCCAGTAGTGGACCAGCCACGTTCCGTTACGGAGCGCATAGGACGAGCATCCAAGGATGCACGCTGGCCGGCGAGGTTTCGCCCGCCGGCGCTTTTGCGTTTGGTGGCGGTGTATGGGAGTATTTCGATGTTCGAAAGCCTGAGCGATCGACTTGGCGGCGTCTTCGACCGCCTTCGCGGCCGGGGTGCACTGACCGAGGCAGACGTGCGTTCGGCGATGCGCGAGGTGCGCGTCGCGCTGCTCGAAGCCGACGTCGCGCTGCCCGTCGCACGCGAGTTCGTCGACAAGGCGACCGAGAAGGCGATCGGCCAGAACGTCCTGCGCTCGGTCACGCCGGGGCAGCAGGTCGTCAAGATCGTCAGCGATGCGCTGGTCGAGATGCTCGGCTCCGAGGCGTCCGAACTGGAGCTGGGCGTCACGCCACCGGCCGTCATCATGATGGTCGGCCTCCAGGGCTCGGGCAAGACGACCACCACCGCCAAGATCGCCAAGCGGCTGGCGGCGGGGCAGGCCAATTTCGGACAGGGCAGCCGCGAGCGCAAGAAGGTGCTGATGGCGTCGCTCGACGTCAATCGCCCGAATGCGCAGGAGCAGCTGGCGACGCTCGGCACGCAGATCGACGTCGCGACGCTGCCGATCGTGGCTGGCCAGCAGCCGGTCGATATCGCGCGGCGCGCGATGCAGGCTGCCAAGCTCCAGGGCTATGACGTCCTGATGCTCGACACCGCGGGTCGTTTGCATGTCGACCAGGCGCTGATGGACGAGATGAAGGCGGTCGCCGACGTCGCGAACCCGGCCGAGATCCTGCTCGTGGTCGACTCGCTGACCGGCCAGGACGCGGTCAACGTCGCGCAGAACTTCAGCGATCAGGTGCCGCTGACGGGTATCGTGCTGACCCGCATGGACGGCGATGCCCGCGGCGGCGCAGCGCTGTCGATGCGCGCGGTCACCGGCAAGCCGATCAAGTTCGCGGGCACCGGCGAGAAGCTCGACGCGCTCGAGGCGTTCCATCCGGAGCGTGTCGCCGGCCGTATCCTCGGCATGGGCGACGTCGTCAGCCTAGTCGAGCGTGCCGCGGAGTCTATCCAGCAGGAAGACGCCGAGCGGATGGCCGCCAAGATGGCCAAGGGTCAGTTCGACATGAACGACCTGCGTGCCCAGCTGGCGCAGATGCAGCGGATGGGCGGGCTCGGTGCGCTGGCGGGGATGATCCCCGGCATGAAGAAGGCGCAGGGCGCGGTCGCGTCGGTCGGTGGCGAAAAAGTGCTGGTGCACATGGACGCGATGATCGGATCGATGACGATCAAGGAGCGCGCCAAGCCCGAACTGATCAACGCCAAGCGCAAGATCCGCATCGCCAAGGGCTCCGGGACGACCGTCCAGGAGGTCAACAAGCTGCTCAAGATGCACCTCGAAATGTCGACCGCCATGAAGAAGATCAAGAAGATGGGCGGCATGAAGGGCATGATGGCGATGCTCGGCAAGGGCGGCATGGGCGGTGGCCTTGGCGGGATCGGCAATGCGATCGGCGGGCCGCAGATGGGCGACATGCTCAACAAGGCCGGCGCTGGTGGACTCCCTGGCGGCGGCGGCGGGCTCCCGGGGCTTGGTGGCCCCAAGATGCCGCAGATGCCGGCCGGTTTCGAAGATTTTCTGAAGAAGAAATAACCAACCCAACCTCTGACCGTCATCCCAGCGAAAGCTGGGATCTCCCGGTGAGGGCGAGGGACCTGACAACCACAAGACCCCAGCGTTCGCTGGGGTGACGTTTAAATCCAGAAGGAAAATATCATGGCAATCAACATTCGCCTCGCGCGCGGTGGCTCCAAGAAGCGTCCCTATTACAAGATCGTCGTTGCCGATGCGCGCAGCCCGCGTGACGGCCGCTTCATCGAGAAGATCGGCAACTACAACCCGCTCCTCGCCAAGGACAACGAGCAGCGCGTGCAGCTCGACGCCGACCGCGCGAAGCATTGGCTGAGCGTCGGCGCACAGCCGACCGACCGCGTCGCGCGCTTCCTCGACCAGGCTGGCGTGCTCGAGCGTTCGGCGCGCAACAACCCGAACAAGGGCAAGCCCGGCGAGAAGGCCACCGAGCGCGCCGAAGAGCGTGCGACCAAGGCGGCTGAAGCTGCCGAGGCTGAAGCGGCTGCCAAGGCTGCACCGGCCAGCGGCAGCAACGAAGAGACCGAGCAGGTCGTCGCTGCCGAAGTCGAAGACGCAACGAGCGCTTCGTAAGATAGGGGGCGGGGGGCTTAGTCCCTCCGCCTCTTCTCCGTCATGCCGGGCTTGTTCCGGCATCCACCTATCCGCGAGTCCGAGAGAATTGGGTACGCGGAACGGTGGACCCCGGAACAAGCCCGGGGTGACGAAGGCAGGAGGCATCTCCCGCTCCGGCTAAGGAACGCTAATCGCACCCGATCGGCGCGTCATGCGTTCTTCCGTCGGTAAACCCGAACAGGAGCGCATGATGACCCCCGATCCCGATCCCCGTACCGCCCCCGCACCCGAGGACATCGAAGATGCCACCAACGAAGGCGTCTCTGCCGACCACCCCGCCGAAGGCGCCGACGACAGCCCCGGCCGCGATGAAGGCTCCGCGCAAGGTTGATGTCACGCTCGCCGTCGTCATCGGTGCGCACGGCATCGGTGGCGAAGTGCGGCTGAAGGTCTTTGCCGAGAATTTCGGGAGCTATAAGAGCTTCAACAACGGCGCGCTGTCTCTGAAATCCGCCCGCAACGGCAACAACGGCATGATCGCGCGCTTCGCCGAAGTCGCCGATCGCAACGCCGCCGAGGCGATGCGCGGGACCGAACTGACTGTGCCGAGGTCGTCGTTGCCGCCGCTCGAGGACGGCGAATATTATCACACCGACCTGATCGGGCTCGATGTCGTCTCGACGGGCGGCGAGGCGATCGGGCGCGTGGTCGCGATCGACAATTTTGGCGCGGGCGATGTGATCGAGATCGAACGCGTTTCCGTCGACGGCAAGCCCGGCAAGCGCTTCATGGTACCGATGCGTGCCGAAGCGGTGCCGGAGTGGGATGCCGACCGCCTCGTCGTCGAAGCGTCCTTCGCCGCCGAATAACCGTCTGTATGCACGTCATGTGGCGCATTGCACTTGCCTCCGTCATCCTGACGAAAGTCAGGATCCAGAGTATGATGGGCGCCTTGGATGGCTCTGGATCCTGACTTTCGTCAGGATGACGGGGATCGCTATCTTCGCAAAGGCCGCTGCTCGGCGAGCATGTTACGGATCGTCGTGGCGGCGACGCCGGCTTCGCCCATCGCGTGGCTGATCTGGTCGAGGCCCTTCACCACGTCGCCCGCCGCGAACAGCCCGGGGATTGTGGTCCGCTGGTGGGAATCCACCTCCAGGCAGCCGTCCGCCGACGCGCTCGCACCGGCCGCGACCGCGAGTTCAGACCTGATCACCGAGCCTAGCGCCGGATAGACGCTGTCGAACGCCATCCGCCCCTCGACCGTATCGAGCGCGAGCCTGCCCCCTTCGATCGCGTAGTTGCCACACGGGCCGCCGACCCGGACGATTCCGGCGTCGTCGAGCGCTGCTTCGCATGCCGGATCGAGATCGTGGCCACCCTCGGGTGCGATCAGCGTCACGTCCTTGGTGTCGCCGCGCAGGAACAACGCCTCGCGCATGCCGTGGTCGCCGGTGCCGATCACCCCCACGCGCTTGTCGGTGACTTCATAGCCGTCGCAGATCGGGCAGTAGCGGAAGAGCCCGGCTTCGAGCGCCTCGTCGTGGACCTGATCGGGCATATCCGGGCGGTTGTTGACAACCCCGGTCGCGAGCAGGACGCTTCGTGCACGGGCCCGACGATCGCCGATCCGCACGGTAAAGCCGTCGTCGTCGACCTCGATCGCATCGACCCGCGCGCCCTCGCGGACCGCGCCATAGGTCTCCGCCTGCGCCAGCATGCGGGCGAGCAGGTCCGTCCCGCGGATGCCCTCGGGATAGCCGGCATGGTTATGCGTACAGGGGATCAGCGCCGCGCGGCTGCTCCCGCAATCGAACAGCCGGATCGAGAGGTGGAACCGCGCGAGATAGATCGCCGCGGTCAGCCCGGCCGGCCCGGCGCCGATGATGATGCAATCGTCCATGCTGCTGTCCATCCGGGGCGAGCGTTTCGCTAGCGTAATTGTTCCTTGTTCCATTCTGGTATATACATCATGAGCATACGGAGGCTGGAATGGGTAGGGAATATCGCGCGAAGGTCTTCAAGTCCGGCAATTCGGTCGCGTTGCGTTTGCCAAAAGCACTCGGCATCACGGAAGGCGCCGAAATGACGGTGCGGGAAGACCGGGGCAAGTTCATCGTCGAACCCTATTCGCCGGTGCCTAAAAAGATTGATCTTACCGGCATCTACGGTTCGATTCCCGGCCTGAAACTCATCGACCGCGAGGATCGGGTCTTCGCGCCCTCGCCGCGTCCGTGGGATGATCCGTCGTGGCCGGGGCGGTCCGACGAGCAGTGAAGTATCTGCTCGACACCAATATCTGTATCCTGTTGCTCGGCGGTAACGTTCCGGTCCTGCGGAACCGCGTCGAGCAATGCGATGAGGGCGAACTGGGCATGTCGGCGATCGTCTTTGCCGAACTGGCGGTCGGCAGTTGGCAAGGCAAGCTTCCCGCGCTGCACGTGGTTGATGCGTTCTGCCGGTGGGTGCCGGTATTGCCCTTCGACGAACTGTCGGCCCGGCTGTACGCGCAGTTGCCCTTCAGGCGTGGAAGTTTCGATCGGTTGATAGCGGCGCATGCGCTGTCGCTTGGACTGACCCTGATTACGAACAACGAACGCGATTTCGCCGACGTGGCGGGCCTTCGCATAGAGAATTGGACGCTGTGACTTTCGCTGCCACGATATTGACGCTGTATCCGGAGATGTTTCCGGGGCCGCTGGGGACGTCACTGGCCGGGCGCGCGCTGGGGGAGGGGCGGTGGTCCTGCGATCCGGTGCAGATCCGGGACTTTGCGACGGACAAGCACAAGTCCGTGGACGATACGCCGGCGGGGGGCGGGGCCGGGATGGTGCTCCGTGCCGACGTGGTAGCTTCGGCGATCGACAGCGTTGCCGATGGGCGGCCGGTGCTGGCCATGACTCCTCGGGGGAAGCCGCTGACCCAGGAGCGGGTTCGCCAGCTCGCCAAAGGCCCCGGCGTCACCATCCTCTGCGGGCGGTTCGAGGGGTTCGACGAACGGCTGTTCGAGGCGCGGGAGATCGAGGAGGTCTCGATCGGCGACTATATCCTGTCGGGCGGCGAGATGGGGGCGCTGGTGCTGCTCGATGCTTGCATTCGGCTGCTGCCCGGCGTAATGGGCGCGGCTTCTAGTGGGGATGACGAGAGCTTCGAAACGGGGCTGCTCGAATATCCGCACTATACCCGACCTCAGATATGGGAAGGGCGCACGATCCCGCAGGTGCTGCGATCGGGGGATCATGCGAAGATCGCGGCATGGCGCAAACGCCGTGCGGAGATCGATACACGGTCACGGCGACCGGACCTTTGGGAGCGCCATGAGGGTGCTCGGGTCCAGTCGCCCTCTGGCGCGCAGCGACACGAGGACGAGACATGAACCTGTTGCAGACGATCGAAGCCGAGAACATCGCGAAGTTCCTGGCCAACAAGACGATCCCCGATTTCCGCCCCGGCGACACGCTGAAGGTCGGCGTGAAGGTCGTCGAAGGCGAGCGCACGCGTATTCAGAACTATGAGGGCGTGTGCATCGCGCGCTCGAACAAGGGCATGGGCTCGAACTTCACCGTGCGGAAGATGAGCTTCGGCGAGGGCGTCGAGCGCGTCTTCCCGCTCTACTCGCCGAACGTCGATTCGATCGAAGTCGTCCGCAAGGGCGCCGTGCGTCGCGCCAAGCTGTATTACCTGCGTGGCCGCACCGGCAAGGCAGCGCGTATCGCCGAGCGCCGCGACATGCGCCCCGCCAAGGGTACCGCAGCCGCCGAGTAATCGGTTCCTGCTGGAGTTGAAGAAGGGCGCGGGGGCGATGGTCCCCGCGCCCTTTTTCGTGTGCGCGGGGTAGGGGAGTCCGCGCTGCACGAGCAATTACAAGCGATCGGTGCCCAGCGCTGGGTCGGGCATGACCCAACCCCACTCCGTCATCCTGACGAAAGTCAGGACCCAGAGCCAAGCAGCGCGGCGTTCGTGATCCTGGGTCCTGACGTTCGTCAGGATGACGGCGGGGGTGGGGAGGCGTTCCGCTTGTAGTCACGGACGCTGCCGTCTGAAGGGCGTATCTGGGGCGTACGCGCCTCCGGTGGCCTTCAGGCGGCCGTCAGCCCACCTCAACCGCCCGTCAGGCGTCGCGCCATGTGCCGGGGGGCAGGTCGGCCAGCGTCCACTCGCCGATGCTCCAGCGGACGAGGCGCAGCGTTGGGTGGTCTATCGCGGCGGTCATGCGGCGGACTTGGCGGTTGCGGCCTTCGCGGATCGTGATGCGCAGCCAGCAATCGGGGATGCTCGCGCGGACCCGGATCGGCGGTACGCGCGGCCAGAGGTCGGGCGCGGCGATCCGCTCGACGTCGGCGCGGGCAGGGCCGTCCTTCAGCAGGACGCCGCCCCGCAACCGATCGAGCGCGTCCTCGCCGGCATCGCCCTCGACCTGCACGAGATAGGTCTTGGCCAGCTTGAACTTCGGGTCGGCGATCCGCGCCTGGAGGCGACCGTCGTCGGTCAGCAGCAACAGCCCCTCGCTATCGCGGTCGAGCCGCCCCGCCGGATAGACGCCCGGCACATCGACGAACTGCGACAGCGTCGCGCGCGGGGTCGGACTGCTCACGTCGGTGAACTGGCTGAGCACGTCGTACGGTTTGTTGAAGAGGATGACCCGGGGCATGGCGGAGCTTTAGAGGGAATGTCGACCGGGTTCGATCTTAATCCTCCCCTGCAAGGGGAGGTGGCAGCGCGGAGCGCTGACGGAGGGGTGACCCGCTCACGATAGGGCGATACCCCTCCGTCGCTCCGCGCCACCTCCCCTTACAGGGGAGGATCGGGTGGTCGGAGTGCGGCAGGGCGAACCGTCGTTCACCAACGTCGAAGCCCAACGATCCTCCCCCTGGCGGGGGAGGATCGTTTGAGGCCGACGCCGCATGAGACCGTCATCGATGGGCACGTCAATATGGTAAGACGCGTGCCGAAGGTGCTGAACCATCTAAACCAAAGTGTCTCTGCTCATTGCGGTGCGCGGCGAAACACGCAAAGGTTCTCAAATGCCTCTTGCTCTTGCTGATACCCAATTCGAAACTGATTTAGATGCGCTGCTGCGGTTACAAGGTGTCTTGCTTGAGGCTGCTGAAGGTGCGCGGGGGCCAGAGCTAGATCACGAGTATAAAGAACTTCGGAGGATATTGCTCGAAGATTCTGGGTACTCGGATGTCATTCCAACTTTTGTCAGGCGCTATCGCGATCTTGGTAGCTTGTGGCCTGCCTTAAAAAGTTTTTCACCTCAATGGGAGCCGCGACGGGGTGAAATTAGAAAGCAATTCGAAGGCGCTCTGGCGACCGCTGAGCGGACAGAGTTTTTTGGAAAACCGGGTGACGTTCCTCCGGGCTACGACTCATCCGCTTGGACTGGAGCAACTAAAGGGGCAGACCGCGTTAACGCGGTGAAGACCCTTTTTCCAATAGCACGAAATGCTTTGGAGCACCTGATCGCTCAATTGGAGGCGCCAAGTCACAATGGTGGCCCGCTATTAGATGAAACGGTGGCAGCGGTTGAAGCTCTGCGCCAACTCCATCAGGCGCTGGGTGAGATTTTGCTGGCTGCGGATGAAGGTAAGCTGTTCGACCCGTTCAACGATGGGCTTGCAAGGCAGGCATCACGTTATGCCAAGCGGGCTGCAAAAGGACTTCGTGATGACCCTATTGCTTATGCAACCTCGGCGTTGATCCTCGCAATCATGACGGCCTGTGGAATGCCTGACATTGGCGGATATCTCGCGGGCGTTGCAATCAGCATGAAGAAGTAGCTGATTATTGTTGCCCGCTGCCCCGTCGCGCCTGGGAGCGCGCTAGGCACCAATTCCAATATTGATCATAGCCAGCATAAAGAAGGCCGCAGTGTTTCCACCGCGGCCTTCTTTGTTAGATCAGCATCTCAAACCAATTACTGGTCGAGGAAGCTCCGCATCTTCCTTGACCGGCTCGGATGCTTCAGCTTTCGCAGCGCCTTCGCCTCGATCTGGCGGATGCGCTCGCGCGTCACCGAGAACTGCTGGCCGACTTCCTCGAGCGTGTGATCGGTGTTCATGCCGATGCCGAAGCGCATGCGCAGCACGCGTTCCTCACGCGGCGTCAGCGACGCCAGCACCCGCGTGACCGTCTCCTTGAGGTTCGCCTGGATCGCGGCATCAACCGGGATGATCGCGTTCTTGTCCTCGATGAAGTCGCCGAGGTGCGAATCCTCCTCGTCGCCGATCGGCGTTTCGAGGCTGATCGGCTCCTTGGCGATCTTCATCACCTTGCGGACCTTCTCCAGCGGCATGGAGAGGCGCTCGGCCATCTCCTCCGGAGTCGGTTCGCGGCCCTGCTCGTGCAGGAACTGGCGGCTGGTGCGGACCAGCTTGTTGATCGTCTCGATCATGTGGACCGGGATGCGGATGGTCCGCGCCTGATCCGCGATCGAGCGGGTGATCGCCTGGCGGATCCACCAGGTCGCGTAGGTGCTGAACTTGTAGCCGCGGCGATACTCGAACTTGTCGACCGCCTTCATCAGGCCGATATTGCCCTCCTGGATGAGATCCAGGAACTGCAGGCCACGGTTCGTGTATTTCTTGGCGATCGAGATCACGAGCCGCAGGTTCGCCTCGACCATCTCCTTCTTGGCGATGCGCGCCTCGCGCTCGCCCTTCTGGACCATGTTGACGATCCGGCGGAACTCGGTGAGCGCCATGCCGGTCTGCTGCGTGATGTCGGCGATCTCGGCGCGGATGCGCTCGACCGCCTCGCCCTCGTTGGCGACGAACGCGGTCCACTTCTTGTCGACCTTGTTGACCGTCGTCAGCCAGTTCTCGTCGATCTCGTGACCGATATAGCGATCGAGGAAATCCTTGCGCGGCACCTTGTGGCGCTCGGCGAGGCGCAGCATCTGGCCGCCCAGCGCGGTCAGGCGACGGTTATAGGCATAGAGCTGATCGACCAGATATTCGATCTTGGCGTTGTGGAACTGGACGCTCTCGACCTCGGCGGTGAGTTCCTCGCGCAGCTTCTGGTATTTGCGCTCGTCGGCTGCGGAGAAATCGCCGCCGATGCCCATCGCGTCGACACGGCTCTGCTGGATCTTGCTGAACTTCTTATAGAGCGCGGTGATGCTGGCGAAGCGCTCGAGCGCGATCGGCTTGAGCTGCTCCTCCATCTGCGCGAGGCTGAGGGTGTTGTCCTCCTCCTCGTCGTCCGACGCACGCGGAGTCCGGCGCTCGCCGTCCTCGTCCTCGTCGGCGGACGGCTCTTCGGGCTCGGCCTCTTCCTTGAACGAAGGGCCGGCGTTCTTCTCGCTGATCTCGCCGTCGTCGGCTTCGCCGTCCTCGGCCATCGCCTCGGGTGCGGGGTCCTTCGACAGCATCGCGTCGAGATCCATGATCTCGCGCAGCTGCATCGTGCCCTCGTTCAGCGCGGTCGACCAGTCGATGATCGCGTTGAAGGTGATCGGCGATTCGCACAGACCGAGGATCATCGTGTCGCGACCCGCCTCGATCCGCTTGGCGATCGCGATCTCGCCCTCGCGGCTGAGCAGCTCGACCGCGCCCATCTCGCGCAGGTACATGCGGACCGGATCGTCGGTACGATCGATCGTCTCTTTCTTCTTCTCGATCGCGGGGCCTGTATCGGCATCCGCGTCGGCGGCCTCCGGCTCGTCCTCGTCGTCCTTGGCGGGCTCGGTCTCGCCGTCCTCGCCGGCTTCGTCGTTCTCGACGATGTTGATGCCCATCTCGCTCAGCGCGGCACTGATGTCCTCGATCTGGTCGGACGACATCTCGCCCTGCGGCAGCGCTTCGTTGAGCTGCTCATAGGTGATGTAGCCGCGCTTCTTGGCGCGCGCGATGACCTTCTTGATCGACGCATCGTTCATGTCGATCAGCGGCGCATCGCCGGTTTCGTTCGTCTCGGCGGGTTCCGCCATGTTCGCCTTAGCCATCAATCGCCCTCGGTACCCAACGCTCGGGCGTCTTCGTTCGACTGTACAAGATTTGCAAGTCGGACTTCCAACGCCTGTTTCTCTCTTACCATCGCCACTTGTCGTTCGAACGCCTCTTCGGTGAAGTGCGTCTGCATCGCCGCGGTCGCCTGCTTGAGTGCCGCGTCTACCTCAGGGCGGGCGACCATGATCGCGATCGCCTCGTCGAGGTCGGCACGGACGCGGGCTGGATCGGCCGTGGTCTGCGTGAACGAATAGGGCATCGTATCGGCTCTCAACAGGTCACTCGCGACTGAATTGAAACCGGACCTCGCCAATATGGTGAGCAAGCGCCCGCTATCAAGCTTCTGGTCCTCAAGTGCAACATCTACGACGGCTTCGAACAAACGACCGAGCGCGCCGTCGATCATTTGCAGCGAGCCGAGCACCTCCATGTGGCGCGCGATCTCGACCGGGTGGCGGATCAGGCCGGCGAGGACGGCCTTCGCCAAGACGCGGTCGATGCCGGTGGCGAGGAAGGCCTTCGCGTCTTCGGTGACAGGCGCAGAGGGGGGCTTCCAGCCGCCTTTGGGGCGCTCGCCGCGCGGCACGAAGGGCGCGCGGACGGGTTTGAAATGCTCGTAGAAGCGGTTCTTGAACTCGGCATGATATTGCTGCTTCACCGAGGGGTCGGCGATGCCTTCCGCGAGTTCGTGGAGGCGGCGCTTGAGGCCGGCGCGCTGTTCGGGGGTGTCGAGCGCCTCGGCGGCGACTTCGGACGCCCAGAGCCGGTCGACGAGCTGTTCGGGGGCTTTGAGCAGCGCTTCGAACGCGGCGGGGCCGCCGGCGCGGACGAGGTCGTCGGGGTCCTGGCCTTGCGGGAGCGTGACGAAGGCGAGGCTGCGGCCGGGGGCGAGCAGGGGGAGTGCGCGGTGGGCGGCTCTCAGCGACGCCTTCTGGCCGGCACCGTCGCCGTCGAAGCAGAGCAGGGGCACGTCGACCATCCGCCACAGTCGTTCGAGTTGCGCTTCGGTAAGGGCCGTGCCGAGCGGGGCGACCGCTTCGCCAAAGCCGGCCTGGGCGAGGGCGATGACGTCCATATAGCCCTCGACCACCAGCAAGCGGCCCGACTTGCGCGAGGCGGGGGCGGCCTTGTCGAGATTGTAGAGCGTGCGGCCCTTGTCGAAGAGCGGCGTGTCGGGCGAGTTCAGATACTTCGGCTCGCCACCGTCGAGCACGCGCCCGCCGAACGCGATCGTCCGGCCGCGGGGGTCGCGGATCGGGATCATCAGGCGGCCGCGGAACCGGTCGTACGGGTCCTTGCCTTCGACCGAGATCAGCATGCCGGACTCTACCAGCATCGGGTCGCCGTAGTCCTTCAGCGCAGCCTTGAGCTTGCCGCGGCTGTCGGGTGCGAATCCCATGCCGAACGCGCGCGCCGTCTCGGGCTTGATGCCGCGGCGGTCGAGCAGGGCGCGGGCTTCGGTGCCGGGTAGGCCGTTGAGTTGCTCTGTGAACCAGTCGGCGGCGTCGGACATGACCTCGTGCAGGCCCTTGGCGCGTTCGGCCTTGGCGGCTGACTGGCGGTCCATCGCCGGCATGTCCATCCCGGCGGCCTGGGCGAGTTCCTTGACGGCGTCCATGAAGGGGAGGCCGCGCTGGTCGGTCATCCACTTGATCGCGTCGCCGTGCGCCGAGCAACCGAAGCAGTGGTAGAAGCCCTTGTCGTCGTTGACGTAGAAGGAGGGCGTCTTCTCGTTGTGGAACGGGCAGCAGCCCTTGTGCTCGCGGCCGGCCTTGGTGAGCTTGGTGGTTTTGCCGACGAGCGCCGAGAGCGAGGTGCGGGCACGGAGTTCGTCGAGGAATTGTGGGGTTAGGGCCATTAGCTCGCCCCGCCCACGACAGAGACCCCCCGCCCGCTTGCGGGAGGGGGCTGGGGGGTGGGCACGCGCTCGGTTCCGCTCGCAGCGGCCAGAATGGTCTCCAATACGCCGGGCATGTTCGCAGTCAGATCGTTGTTCCAGAAGCGGATGACGCGGTAGCCCGCGGCCTTGAGCTGCACCGTGCGGACGTCGTCATGAGGTTGGCCTTCGACATGCTGGCTGCCGTCGAGCTCGACGATCAGCTTGTGCGAGCGGCATACGAAGTCGGCGAAATACCCGGCGATCGGCATCTGGCGGCTGAACTTGAGGTCCTGCAACCTTGAGCCTTTCAATTGCCGCCATAGCATCTGCTCGGCGTCGGTCGCCTCGTTGCGGAGGTTTCGTGCTCTCTCGGTTGGTCGGTCCAGACGATGGCGCGGGCCCACCCCTCGGTCCCCTCCCGCTTGCGGGAGGGGGGGAAGAAGGGGCTCGCCCTTATCCATTTACGACAGCGCCGCCTTCACCAGGCCGCTCGCCTTGCTCATGTCCAGCTCGCTCGCGTGGCGCGCCTTCAGTTCGGCCATCACGCGGCCCATGTCCTTCATGCCGGTCGCGCCGAGTTCCGTCTTGATCGCCTCGATCGCCGCCGAGGTTTCCGCCTCGCTCATCTGCTGCGGCAGGAAGCGTTCGATCACCGCGACCTCGGCGGTCTCCGCATCGGCGAGCTCCTGGCGGCCGCCCTTCGCAAACATCTCGATCGACTCGCGGCGCTGCTTGACCATCTTCTGCAGCACTTCGATCACCAGCGCATCGTCGCTTTCGGGCGCTTTCCCCGTCCGCGCCTCGATGTCGCGGTTCTTGATCGCGGCCTGGATCAACGAGATAGCGTTGCGGCTCTGCTTGTCGCCGGCCTTCATGGCGGTCAACTGCGCGGCCTTGATGTCGTCGCGAATCATGTACTGGTCTTTCAGGCGGTTCGGGATAGCCCGACGGGATAGCGCGTCCGCCGTCCGTTTAACAGATTGACGCTGCGGCGCGCCGGCCTTAGCGGACACCACTTAGCGACATCGTCAACGTAAAGAGAGTGCCCAGCCTGATGGCCGACACCAATCCACTAGCCATGCCTGCTGGAGCTACCGGCGTCCTGGTCCTCGCCAATGGCGACGTGATCTGGGGTCGCGGGTTCGGCGCAGAGGGCAGTGCGGTCGGCGAAGTGTGTTTCCACACCGCGATGACCGGCTATCAGGAGGTGCTGACCGACCCGTCCTTCGCCGGGCAGATGATCTGCTTCACCTTTCCGCACATCGGCAATGTCGGCGCGAACCCCGACGATATCGAGGCGGACGACCCGCATGCGCTCGGCATCATCGTCCGCGAGGACGTGACGCAGCCGTCGAGCTTCCGCGCGGTCGAGGGGCTGGACGGCTGGATGAAGCGGCATGCGCGGATCGGCCTGTCGGGGGTCGACACGCGCGCGCTGACGCGGCGGATCCGGGTTGCGGGCGCGCCTAATGGCGTGATCGCGCATTCGGCTAGCGGCGAGTTCGACGTGCCCGCGCTGCTGGCGATGGCGCGCGCGTGGCCGGGGCTGGAGGGCATGGACCTCGCCAAGGACGTGTCGACCGAGATGCATTATGGCTGGGGTGAGAAGGCTCCGGGCGGGACGTGGAAGCTGGGCTTCGGGTATGATGCGGAAAAGAAGGTTAGGCCGGGTTACGCCAACGACGGTTCGCGGCCGCACGTCGTAGCAATCGATTATGGCAGCAAACGCAATATCTTCCGCAATCTTGTTGAGGCGGGTGCTCAAGTATCGGTCGTAAGTGCGACCGCCAGTTTCGACGATGTGATGGCTCTCAATCCCGACGGCATCTTCCTGTCGAACGGCCCCGGCGATCCCGCCGCGACCGCCGAATACGCGGTGCCGGTGATCCGCGAACTGCTCGAAACCGGCAAGCCGCTGTTCGGCATCTGCCTCGGCCACCAGTTGCTCGGCCTCGCGGTCGGCGCGACCACGACCAAGATGTTCCAGGGCCACCGCGGCGCCAACCATCCGGTCAAGCGCCTGTCCGACGGCGCGGTCGAGATCACCAGCATGAACCACGGCTTCGCGGTCGAGCGCGAGAGCCTGCCGGCGAACGTCCGTGAGACGCATGTGTCGCTGTTCGACGGATCGAATGCGGGGCTGGAACTGACCGACAAGCCGGCGTTCTCCGTGCAATATCACCCCGAGGCGAGCCCCGGGCCGCAGGACAGCCTGTATCTGTTCGAGCGGTTTGTTAATTCGTTGGGGGCTGCGAATGACGCATAATCTGATAGACTATGTTTGTGCAGGCATTCTGCACGACATCAAGCAAACGCAAGACTCCGAATTCTTAGTCAGTCGATCGGTGTCTGGCTTTGTATCCAGGATAAAAGTTCAACTCGGCGCTGAGATATCTCCCGCCATTGTTGAAGGTGCGTTGCGATTTCTGGTTGAGCGGGATGCATGCGCAGTAATAAGCGACCCATTTACCAGCGACTACTTTCTATTGGACGAAGGCAGATGTGACAAAATCTACCTGGATTTAAGTGCCGATATTAATACCCCCTACGGAAAATCTTTAAAATTGGGCTCCGTTTGGATAAAAGAGGCGCTCAAATCAGTTTCCAAGATTTCCCAAAACAACGATTATGTTGAACAATTTTTTATTCCTGCGGCGGACCGGGAGGTGAAAATTGGAGATAATTCGAAATATAGGGATAAGTTGCAAGAGGCCATCGGTTCTACGATTGCGCTAGTAGAGAAGAATAACCAAGCCAGTGAGCTTTTGGGCGATAGCAAGGACAGGGTTGTTGCCGAGCTGCGTGCAGGCAATGAATTAGTGAAATCGCCAACTGTCAGGGTGAGAGCGATTTTCGAAATATTAATTAAGCCGCTAAGGTATATTGCGGAGAAGATGGGAGACGGCGCCTTAGGGGAGGCGGCCAAGCAACTCATCAAGCTTTTATTCGAGGCAATTCACTAAAATGCCAAAACGCACCGACATCTCCTCGATCCTCGTCATCGGCGCAGGACCTATCGTCATCGGCCAGGCGTGCGAGTTCGATTATTCGGGCACGCAGGCGATCAAGGCGTTGAAGGAGGAGGGCTATCGTATCGTCCTCGTCAATTCGAACCCCGCCACGATCATGACCGATCCCGAGCTGGTGGGTTGGACGGAAGAAGAGGGCGCGACCTATGTCGAGCCGATCACGCCCGCGATCGTCGCCAAGATCATCGAGAAGGAGCGCCCGGACGCGATCCTGCCGACGATGGGCGGGCAGACCGCGCTGAACACCGCGTTGGCGCTGTTCCACGACGGTACGCTGGAGAAGTTCGGCGTGACGATGATCGGGGCGGATGCCGATGCGATCGACATGGCGGAGGACCGGTTGAAGTTCCGCGACGCGATGGACCGGATCGGGCTGGAAAGCGCGCGCTCGGCGATCGCACATACTGTCGAGGAAGCCTTGGAAGGCCTTGAGAAGACGGGGCTTCCGTCGATCATCCGGCCGAGCTTCACGATGGGCGGCTCGGGCGGCGGCATCGCGTATAATCGCGAGGAGTTCATCGCGATCGTCCGCAACGGGCTCGATTTGTCGCCGACCACCGAGGTGCTGATCGAGGAATCGCTGCTCGGCTGGAAAGAGTATGAGATGGAGGTGGTGCGCGATCGCAACGACAACGCGATCATCATCTGCTCGATCGAGAATGTCGATCCGATGGGCGTCCACACCGGCGACTCGATCACGGTCGCGCCGGCGCTGACGCTGACCGACAAGGAATACCAGATCATGCGCAACGCATCGATCGCGGTGTTGCGCGAAATCGGTGTCGAAACAGGTGGTTCGAACGTGCAGTTCGCAGTGAATCCGAAGGACGGCCGGCTGGTTGTCATCGAGATGAACCCGCGGGTTTCGCGGTCTTCGGCACTGGCGTCGAAGGCGACCGGCTTCCCGATCGCGAAGGTCGCGGCGAAGCTGGCGGTCGGCTATACGCTCGACGAGATCGAGAACGACATCACCGGCGCCACGCCCGCCGCGTTCGAGCCGACGATCGATTATGTCGTGACGAAGATCCCGCGGTTCGCGTTCGAGAAATTCAAGGGCGCGTCGAACACGCTCGGCACCGCGATGAAGTCGGTCGGCGAGGTGATGGCGATCGGTCGCAACATCCACGAGTCGATGCAGAAGGCGTTGCGCGGGCTCGAGACGGGCTTGAGCGGCTTCAACCAGGTCGATCATCTGGTCGGTGCGCCGCGCGCGGAGATCGAGGCGGCGCTGGCCGTCGCGACGCCGGACCGGTTGCTGGTCGCGGCACAGGCGCTGCGTGAGGGCTTCACGGTCGCCGAGGTGCATGCGATCGCGAAGTATGATCCGTGGTTCCTGGAGCGGATCGCCGAGATCATCGCGGCAGAGGCCGAGGTTATGAAGGACGGCCTGCCGATCGACGCGGCCGGCATGCGCCGCCTGAAGAGCATGGGGTTCAGCGACAAGCGGCTCGCCTGGCTGGCGCTGCAATCCGCCAATCTGCGCGGGATGAACCGCGGGATCGCGCGCGGCTCGGGGCTGATTCACGAGGTCGTCAAGGCGATGACCGGCGGCGTGACCGAGGAGGAGGTGCGCCAGCATCGCCTGAAGCTGGGCGTGCGGCCGGTGTTCAAGCGGATCGATACGTGCGCGGCCGAATTCGATGCGAAGACGCCGTATATGTATTCGACCTACGAGGCGCCGAGCTTCGGCGAGCCGGAGAACGAGTCCGAGCCGACCGACCGCAAGAAGATCGTGATCCTGGGCGGCGGGCCGAACCGGATCGGGCAGGGGATCGAGTTCGATTATTGCTGCTGCCATGCGTGCTTTGCGCTCGCGGATGCGGGCTATGAGACGATCATGGTCAACTGCAACCCGGAGACCGTGTCGACCGATTACGATACGTCGGACCGGTTGTATTTCGAGCCGCTGACCGCCGAGGACGTGCTGGAGATCCTGCATGTCGAGGCGTCGAAGGGCGAACTGGTGGGCGTGATCGTGCAATTCGGCGGGCAGACGCCGCTGAACCTGGCGCGCTCGCTGGAGGCTGCGGGTATTCCGATTCTGGGCACCACGCCCGATGCGATCGATCTGGCGGAGGACCGTGAGCGGTTCGCGGCGCTGATCACCAAGCTCGGGTTGCGGCAGCCGGCCAATGGCCTGGCACGGAGCCGGGACGAAGCGGTCGCGGCGGCGGAGCGGATCGGGTATCCGGTGCTGATGCGGCCGTCCTATGTGCTCGGCGGACGGGCGATGGAGATCGTCGATACGCTCGGGCAGCTCGAGCACTATATCGCGACCGCGGTGCAGGTGTCGGGCGACTCGCCGGTGCTGATCGACCAGTATCTGCGCGATGCGATCGAGGTCGATGTCGATGCGATCTGCGACGGGACTGACGTGGTGGTTGCTGGCGTGTTGCAGCATATCGAGGAGGCGGGCGTTCATTCGGGCGACTCGGCTTGCTCGATCCCGCCTTACTCGCTGTCGGCGGAGATCATCGCCGAGATCGAGCGGCAGACGGTGGCGCTGGCGCATGCGCTGTCGGTCGTGGGGCTGATGAACATCCAGTTCGCGGTGAAGGACGGGCTGGTCTACCTCATCGAGGTGAACCCGCGCGCGTCGCGCACCGTGCCGTTCGTCGCCAAGGCGATCGGCGTGCCCATCGCCAAGATCGCCGCACGTGTGATGGCGGGCGAGAAGCTGGCGAACCTTCCCAAGATCGACCGGCATATCGACTATTATGCGGTGAAGGAGGCGGTGTTCCCCTTCAACAAGTTCCCCGGCGTCGATCCGGTGCTGTCACCGGAAATGAAGTCCACCGGCGAAGTCATGGGAATCGATCCCGATTTCACGATCGCGTTCGCCAAGGCCCAGCTCGGCGCGGGGACGATCCTGCCGACCAAGGGCAACGTCTTCGTCAGCGTGAAGGACGGCGACAAGGCGATGATCGTCGAGGCGGTCAAGGCGCTGGTCGACACCGGCTTCTCGATCGTCGCGACCGGTGGCACCGCGGATCACCTCGCGCTTGCCGGTTTGCCGGTCGAGAAGGTCAACAAGGTCGCGCAGGGGCGGCCGCATATCGTCGACCGGATCAAGGACGGCGATATCGCGCTGATCTTCAACACCACCGAGGGGTGGCAGAGCCTGAAAGACTCGCAGCCGATCCGGGCTTCGGCGCTCGGCCAGCGCATTCCGTACTTCACGACGGCACCGGCTTCGCTCGAGGCGGCGAAGGCGATTGCCAAGCTTTCGACGCACAGCCTTGAAGTACGGCCCCTGCAATCCTATTATTCGCAGTCGCACAACTGATCCCGACATAAGCGTGATGTGTGGGCGGGGCCGTTATGGCGCCCCGCGCGGGGTAATGGATTTGGGGACGAGATGATGGCGACCGTCGAAAAGATGCCGATGCTGCAGGAAGGCTATGAGACGCTCAGTGCGGATCTCAAGCGCCTGAAGGCCGAACGCCCGACGATCGTAGACGCGATCGAAGAGGCGCGCGCGCACGGCGATCTGTCGGAGAACGCGGAATATCATGCCGCGAAGGAGCGTCAGGGCCAGGTCGAGGCGTCGATCTCGGACATCGAGGACAAGCTGAGCCGCGCGCAGATCATCGACCCGAAGGACCTGTCGGGCGACAAGGTCGTGTTCGGCGCGACGGTGACGTTGCTCGACGAGAACGACAAGCCGGTGAAGTATCAGATCGTCGGCCAGACCGAGGCGAATGCCAAGACCGGGCGAATCTCGTATAACTCGCCGCTGGGTCGCGGGCTGATCGGGCGCAAGCTGGACGAGGAGGTCGAGGTTACGGTGCCGGCCGGCGAACGCTATTACGTGGTCTCCAAGATCGAGTTCATCTGAGCCCATGAATTTTTTCGAGACGCGGGCGACGGCGATCATCACGATCGTGACGGTCATCGTCTCGGGGTTCCTGGTGCTGAGCGGGTCGCTTGGGTATTGGGCGGTGAACGCCGGGTTCATTCCGTTGCGGATGACCGATCTCGGTATTCCCAGCGACCATATGTTTATCGTGCCGGCCTGGGCGACGCCGCTGACCGCGACGTTGATCCATGGTGGCTGGGCCCACATCGCGCTGAACCTCGTGATGCTGGTGTATTGCGGGCAGTTCGCCGAGCGGGCGTTGGGGACGGTCGGGTTGGTCGTGCTGTACGTGGTCGGCGCGTATGCGGCGGCGGCAGGGCATTGGGCGTTCGGGCCTGAATCCACTGCGCCGATGATCGGCGCTTCAGGCGCGATTTCGGCGGTCGTTGGGGCGTATGCGCTGTTGTATGGCGAGCGGCGGGCGCAGGCTATCGGGCCAGTGCCGGCTGGGGTCGTGCATGTGGTGTGGCTTGCCGCGGCGTGGATCGGGATCCAGTTGCTGATGGGGCTGGCCGGGTTTGGGGCTTCGGTTGGGGCTAGTGGGCCGATTGCGATTGGCGCGCATATTGGCGGGTTTTTGGCTGGGCTGGTGCTGGCTCGGCCGTTGTTGCTCTGGCATTACCGGGCGGCCTGAGCCTTCCATTCCCGTTCGTCCTGAGTAGCTGCTGAGCTTGTCGAAGCGGCGTATCGAAGGACAGGTTGGCGTGCGGGACCTGTGCTTCGATACGAGCCCTCGATACGCTCCTTGCGGAGCTACTCGGTCTCTACTCAGCACGAACGGGGGTAGGGGGTGTTGCTGGGCGCTGTCCCGGAGTTCGGCGCGAGACCTAGCAGTCATAGTCCTGCTTGGCGTGCCCTGACCTATCGCCGTCTTCGGCGTCTCTCCCTCTCCCGAACGGGAGAGGGATAGGGGCGTTCGCTAATGCGAGCTTGATCGTTAAAAACTTATCCGCAAAACCGTCATCCCCGCGAAGGCGGGGATCCATAGTCTATGTCGCTGCGATTAAAGCACGACGGTAGCCTGTATGGGTTCCCGCCTCCGCACGAATTACGACGGCGTTGGTGGGTCGGGTCAGGCCGCAGGCGTGCCGGTCAGGTTCGGCTCGAGCATGCGGTGGAGGTGCACGACCACGAACTTCATCTCGGCATCATCGACCGTACGCTGCGCTGCAGCACGCCAGGCCTTCTCGGCGCTGGCATAGTCGGGGAACACGCCGACGAACTCGATCGCGTTCAGATCGTTGAAGTCCAGGGTGCGCGGGTCGCTGACGCGGCCGCCGAATACGAGGTGGAGCTTGCTCATGCGCTTGCTTTCCTAGGGAGGGGATTGCCGCCTCCCTAGCGTGTTCGACCCGCGGTTTGAACCCTTCCTTCTATTTAGACAGCCGGCTTTTGCGAAACGGCCTTCGCACCTGCGGTACCCGCGGTGCTGAGCGCCTTCACCACGCCTTCGAGCAGACCCTTGGCCTGGCCGCGCGCATTGTCCTTCGTGAGACCCAGTTCGCCGAGTTCCGACTGGCCCGCAGCCTTGGCGGCGGCGGTGGCGGCGACGACGGTCTCGCTGAGGCGCTTGCCGACGGGGGCGAGCAATTCCTTCTCGCGCGCCGAACGCGGGATCAGCGCACCGGCGAGCGCACCGACGGCGAGGCCGCCGACGAGGATGCCGAGCGGGTTGGATTCGAGATTGTTGACGACGCGCTTGGTCTTCTCGCGCGAGACTTCGAGAACCTCGGAAGCCTTGTCGCCAGCCTCGTGATACACCTTCGACGCGGTCTCGCGGACGGTGTCGAGGCCCTCGCGCAGGCGGCTTTCGGTTTCGTGGACGGCTTCGTTTGCGGTAGTCTTTGCGTCGGTCATGGAAATGTCCTTCTGATGGCAAGCTGCTCGCCGTTCAATGCAATGGGTTCAACGCGAGCCGGGACTTCAAGGTTTCAATGCGGTGACCGCAGTCAGCGCCCGCGGCGAAACAGGCCGACGATTCGGTGCCGGGCGAGGAACAATCCGGCGACCGCAGCGAAGCCGGCGGTGGGGCCGGGGTTGCGCTTCACCGTCTCGACGCTCGCGGTCAGCGCGGCGGTGCCGGCATCGGCGACGTCGCGACTGGCGTTGAGCGCGAGCCGACGCGGATTGAGCCGGTCCTGCAACTGCCCGACCGTCATCATGACGCGCTGGCGGGCGAGGGCGGCTTCGATCTCTGCGGCGGCGACTTTGGCGGATGTCATGATACGGGCTCGCTCTTGGTCTGAAGCTTCGACTTGCCGATCATCGCCAGCATGCCGGCCAGCGCCAGCACCACGACGACGACGATCGCGGTCGCCCATCCAGGCCCTACCAGCGTCGCCAGCGTCAAGATCGCACCGACCAGCAGTGCGATCAGCGCGGCCAGCGCCAACGTACCGGCGACGGCGAAGAACATCGCCGCCGACTTGTACGCGTTCGCCGTCTCACCGAACTTCGCCTTGTAGACAGCCACTTCGGCCGTCGCGAGACTCTTCGTCTCGCTCGCCAACCGGCCGACGATCGACGAAAGGCTTTCGTCTTCGCCGGTCAGCATCACGGGATCGGACAAGGGCTCAGGCCTTCGGGTTTGCGTCGACGCCCGACTGGACCAGTCGCGCGATGACGAAGCCGATGGCTGCTGCAGCACCGACCGCGATCGCCGGCGATTTACGGACCAGCTCGCGGGCGTCGTCGACCAGTTCGTCGATGTCCTTCGCCTTCACCTGGTCGGCGAAACCCGAGACGCTGTCGGCGGCGCTGCGGGCATAGCCGCCATATTGCGAACCGAGCTTTTCGTCGACCTGGCCGGCGGCGTCGGTTAGCAGCTGGGCGATCTGCTCCAGTGCGCCGCTGGCACGGGCCTTGCCGTCCTCGGCGAAGGTGCGCGCCTTGTCGGCGGCCTGTGCGCTGTACTTGCTGGCGCTTTCCTTGATCGCCTGCTTGGCGTCGGCGGTCTTGCCGGAGACGTTGCCCGCCTCGTTCTCGACCGTCTTGCCGAGCTCGGTACCGACGTGGTTCGCGGTCGTTTTCAGGTCGTTGACGGTATCGTTTACGCTGGAGTCGGCCATGACGGTCCCTTTCAGAATTGTTACGCCCTCAACACCGCCGCCGGAGCACGGTTCCCGAATCGTCGCGCGATTGCACGACACTGGTCTCGGATATCCGCGCGATTGCCCGCAATGGCGCGAGACGGTAGAGGCGGCGCGAACGACCCGGCACCGGGATTTGTAGGAGCATCGTTACGTGACCGCAATCATCGACCTTCATGCACGCCAGATCCTCGACAGCCGCGGCAATCCGACCGTCGAGGTCGACGTGCTGCTCGAAGACGGCAGCTTCGGCCGTGCCGCCGTGCCGTCGGGCGCGTCGACCGGCGCACACGAGGCGGTCGAGCGTCGTGACGGCGACAAGTCCCGTTGGGGCGGGAAGGGCGTCGATGGCGCGGTCGACGCGGTCAACGACGAGATCACTGACACCGTGCTCGGCATGGACGCGGAGGACCAGTCCGACCTCGATCGCGCGATGATCGAGCTCGACGGCACGGAGAACAAGAGCCGGCTTGGCGCGAACGCGATCCTCGGCGTCAGTCTGGCCGTCGCCAAGGCCGCGGCCGAGGCGCGCGGCCTGCCGCTGTATCGCTATGTCGGCGGCGTGCAGGCGCATCTGCTGCCGGTGCCGATGATGAACATCATCAACGGCGGCGAGCATGCCGACAACCCGATCGATTTCCAGGAATTCATGATCGTGCCGGTCGGCGCGCCGAACATGCTCGAGGCGGTCCGCTGCGGCTCGGAGATCTTCCACACGCTGAAGAAGGGCCTGAGCGAGAAGGGCCTGTCGACCAGCGTCGGCGACGAGGGCGGCTTCGCACCGAACATCGGCAGCACGACCGAGGCGCTCGACTTCATCATGTCGAGCATCGAGAAGGCAGGGTACAAGCCGGGCGAGGACGTGATGCTCGCGCTCGATTGCGCCGCGACCGAGTTCTACAAGAACGGCAAGTACGACATCTCTGGCGAGGGCAAGATCCTCGATAGCGGCGAGATGGCGGAGCATCTGGCCGACCTGACGCGGCGTTATCCGATCTTCTCGATCGAGGACGGCATGGGCGAGGACGATTGGGAGGGCTGGAAGATGCTCACCGACCTGATCGGCGACAAGGTGCAGCTGGTCGGCGACGATCTGTTCGTGACCAACCCGAAGCGTCTGAAGCGTGGGATCGACGGCGGCTATGCCAATTCGCTGCTGGTGAAGGTCAACCAGATCGGCACGCTGACCGAGACGCTGGAGGCGGTGTCGATGGCACAGCGGGCGAAGTACACCGCGGTGATGTCGCATCGCTCGGGCGAGACCGAGGATTCGACGATCGCCGACCTGGCGGTCGCGACCAACTGCGGGCAGATCAAGACGGGCAGCCTTGCGCGGTCGGACCGGTTGGCGAAGTACAACCAGCTGATCCGGATCGAGGAAGAGCTGGGCGACGCGGCGCGCTATGCGGGGCGTGATATTTTGATCGGGGGGTGATTGACCCACCCCATCCGTCATGCCGGGCCCTTCGACTAGCTCAGGAGGGCCTTGTTCCGGCATCCACGGTCCCGCATATTCGAGAGACTCGAGTGTGCGGAGCGGTGGACCCCGGAACAAGTTCGGGGTGACGGAGGACTACCGGAGGACGACATGGCACGCGTGACGACGAAGACCAGCAAGTTGCGGAAGACGATGCGCAAGGCCGCTTGGCCGGCGCTGGGGCTGACGCTGATGGCGTTCTTCGGCGCGTATGCCGTGCTCGGGCCGAACGGGATGTTCGCGTACGGGGATTACAAGCGCCAGCTTGCGAAGCGGGAGCGGGACTATGCCGTGCTCGATCGCAAGCGCGAGGTGCTGAAGAACCGGGTGGCGCTGCTGAACCCGGATCATGCGAACCCGGATATGGTGGATGAAATGGTCCGCAAGGAACTGAACGTCGCGCATCCGGATGAAGTGATCGTGCCGCTGGGGAACTAGTCTTTCGATCCTCCCCCGCCAGGGGGAGGTGTCGCCGCAGGTGACGGAGGGGGAGGACACGGAACAGAGGTTTCCCGTTCCTCCCCCTCCGTCAGGCAAGAGCCTGCCACCTCCCCCTTGCGGGGGAGGATTTCGGTTGGCGTTACTTGCCCAGGAAGGTCAGCAGGTCGTTGGTGAAGCGGTTGCTTTCCGTGACCGTCAGGCCGTGCGGCGCGCCGTCATATTCCACCAGCTGCGAGCCCGCGATGCCCTTGGCCGCGGCGCGGCCGGTGGCGTCGATCGGTACCGTCTTGTCGCTCGTCCCGTGCACGACCAGCGTCGGCACGCGGAACGCGGCCAGGTCGGCGCGGAAGTCGGTGTGGCCGAATGACTTGGCGCATTCCAGCGTCGGGTGCAGGCCGGCCTGCATCGCGAGGCCCCAGGCCCAGTCGACGACCTCGTCGCTGACCGGCGAAGTGATGAAGCCGACGCCGAAGAACTGCTGGAGGAAAGTCTTGAAGAACGCCGGGCGGTCGTCCTCGATACCGGCGCCGATCGTGGCGAGCGTCTCCGCGTCGACGCCGTGGGGGTTGTCGTCGGTCTTGAGCATGTACGGCACCACCGACGCGATCAGCCCCGCGGCGACCACGCCCTTGCCGTCGTAGCGGCTCATGTAGCGCGCGATCTCGCCGCCACCCATCGAGAAGCCGACGATCGTCGCGTCGGTGTTCGCGCCGGTCGCTTCCATCACGTCGGCGAGATCGTCGGTGAGCGTGTCGTAGTCGTAGCCGGTCCAGGGCTGGCCCGAGCGGCCGAACCCGCGGCGATCATAAGCGATCACGCGGAAGCCGGCATGGGCCAATGCCATCGCCTGCGCGTCCCAGCTGTCGGCATTGAGCGGCCAGCCATGGGTGAGGACGACCGGGCGTCCGCTGCCCCAATCCTTGACGTAAATATCGGTACCGTCACGGGTTTTTACGTAGGGCATGAAGCTCTCCAGTCGTTCGAACAGGTGCGCGGTCAACGGCCCAGCGCGGGCGCCGTTCCGCGCACTGGCGCGATGCGGCTTCGACTGGCAGCATGGGGGCGACGAATCGGAATTGGAGACGGGATGCGGATCGGACTTTTGACGACGGCGCTTGGCGCAGTCCTCGCCTTGGGCGCGTGTGGCCCCGCGCAGACTCCTTCGAACACGCAGGCCCCGGCCGCGCCGACGACCGCTGCGAAGGGAGACTGGGCGGGGTTCCGCGATGGCTTCATCGACGGCTGGTTCAAGATCGATCCGGCGAACGCGGTCTATCAGGGCAAGCATGAGTATGACGGCGGGCTGGGCGATTGGAGCGCGACCGGGCTGAAGCGGCAGGCCGATTTCCTGCACGCTGCGATCGACAAGGCGGGGGCGTTCAAGGACCTGAAGCCGGCCGAGGCGTTCGAGCGCGACTATCTGGTTCAGGTCGCCAAGGGGAAGCTGTTCTGGCTGGAGGACGCCGACCAGCCGCATCGCAATCCGTCCTGGTATGTCGGCGCGGGGCTCGATCCGAACGTCTATATCGCGCGCAACTATGCCGATGCGCCGACGCGGATGAAGGCGCTGACCGCGTTCTTCCAGAAGATCCCGGCGGCGGCGGGCAACATCAAGGCGAACCTCAAGGCGCCGATGCCGCTGAGCTACGTCAATTTCGGGGCGGCGGCGTTCAACGGCTTTGCGGATTATTACAGCGGCGACGCGGTGAAGGCGTTTGCCGGCGTGAAGGATGCGGCGGCGCAGAAGCAGCTGACCGATGCGGCGACGGCGGCGGCGGCGGCGATGCGCGATCTGGGGACGTGGACCGAGGGCCAGCGGGCGACCGCGACGCAGGACTTCGCGCTGGGGGCGGACAAGTTCTCGCGGATGGTGGCGATGACCGAGGGCGTCGATACGCCGCTCGACCAGCTCGAGGCGGCGGGTGTCGCCGACCTGAAGCGCAACCAGGCGGCGCTGGCGCAGGCGTGCGGGGTGTTTGCCAAGGGGCTGTCGATCGCCGGCTGCATGGCGAAGATGAACGCGAACAAGCCGGTCGGTGGGCCGGTCGCGGAGGCTCGGCGGCAGATCCCGACGTTGCGCAAGTTCGTCGTGGATCACGACCTGGTGACGATCCCCGGGACCGAGCAGGCGCTGGTCGAGGAATCGCCGCCGTATAACCGGCAGAACTCGGCGTATATCGATCCGCCCGGGCCGTTCGATAAGGGCGTGCCGTCGATCTACTATATCTCGCCGCCCGACCCGAGCTGGACCAAGGCGGTGCAGGACGCGTTCGTGCCGGGCAAGGACGACCTGCTGTTCACGTCGGTGCACGAGGTGATGCCGGGGCATTTCGTCCAGTTCCTGCATGCGAACCGGTCGCCGTCGCTCTTCGGGCGGCTGTTCGTGGGGTATGCGTTTGCCGAGGGGTGGGCGCATTATGCCGAGGAGATGATGTTCGAGGCGGGGCTCAACAACGGTGACGCCGAGACGCATGTCGGGCAGATTTCGAACGCTCTGCTGCGCGATTGCCGGTATCTGTCCGCGATCCGCATGCATGCGAAGGGGATGACGCAGGAGCAGTCGTTCCAGATGTTCGTCGACGAATGTTACCAGGATGAGGGGAACGCGAAGCAGCAGGCGGCGCGGGGGACGTATGATCCGGCGTATCTGAACTATACGATGGGTAAGTTGATGATCCGGAAGTTGCGGGCGGATTGGACTGCGACAAGGGGCGGGCGGAAGGCGTGGAAGGCGTTCCATGACCAGTTCTTGAGTTATGGGGGGCCGCCGATTCCTTTGGTGCGGAAGGCGATGATGGGGGAGGCTGAGGCGACGGCTGCTTTCTGATCTGGGGGGCGTTCGCTCAATGACATATCGCGCCACCCCGGCGAATCGCACCACCCCGGCGAAGGCCGGGGCCCAATTGGGGGACGGTGATAACGTAGCGCGGTCCCCCGTTATGCCGACCTTCCCAATTGGGCCCCGGTCTTCGCCGGGGTGGAGGTTTTTGGGGGAGGCCGTTGCGTTTCCCCAAAAACATGTGTCCCCGCGAAGGCGGGGACCCAGTCTGGGCACCCGCCTTCGCGGGTGAACATTCTTCTTGCTGCTCCCTCTCCCCTTCCGGGGAGAGGGCTGGGGTGAGGGGCTGTTCCGGGCAATGCGCTGCTTGGCGGGGGGGGCCCCCCCCCCCCCCCCCCGCCCCGGGCCGGGGGGGGGGGGGGGCGGGGGGGGGGGGGGGGGGGGGGGCGGCGGGGGGGCAGGGGGGGGGGGGGGCCTGTTCCGGGCAATGCGCTGCTTGGCTGCCCCTCACCCCGACCCTCTCCCCGGAGGGGAGAGGGAGTAGGTCACCTTGCTTGGGAGGCGGGCTGCACGTCCTGCGTTTCCTCGGTCGGCGGGTTGCGGATCGAGGGGCGGAGGCGGCTCAGGCTGCACAGGCCTGCCACTAGCGCGAGGCCTGCTGCGACCAAGGGCGGCGTCATGCCCGCGCCTACGCCCATCGCCAGCAACGCCGCCACCAACGTCGCGCCCGTCGTCTGCCCGACCAGCCGCACCGTCGACACCAATCCCCCAGCCGCCGCGGCCCGCTCCCTCGGCGCAGACCCGATGATCAGTCGCGCATTCGGCGCCATGAACATCCCGAACCCCGACCCGCACAACGCCATCCTCCAGGCGATATCGAAATACCCAGGATCCGCCGGCATGTACGCGATCAACAGCAGTGCGCAGATCGACACCCCCATGCCGATCCCGCCGAGCAGCCCCGCCGGATAGCGATCCGACAGCCACCCCGACAGCGGCGCGACGACCATGTTCGCCAGCGGCCATGGTGCGATCGCCGCGCCGACCTCCGCCGCGCTGAACCCGTAAGCGTGCGTCAGGCGGAACGGAGTCGACAGCAGCAGCGTCATCTGCGCGATGAACGCGGTGTAGGCACCGATCGCCGACAGCGCGAGCACCGGCCGCGCGAGCAGGTCGATCGGCAGGATCGGCTTGGTTTCGCCCTGCTCGCGCTTCACGAAGAACCAGCCGATCACCGCGCCGGTCAGGACGATCGCGGCGGAGACGATCGGGCTGTCGCCGTGGACCGCGCTCTCCGCGCCGCCGATGACGAGGCCGATCATCGCCGCGCACATGACTGCGCCGAGCACGTCGAACGGCTCGTCACGGCGTTGCGGTTCGGGCAGCGCGCGGCCGAGCACGAGGCTGGCGATCGCGAACGGCACCGCGCTGGCGAACACCCATGGCCACGGCGCGATGGCGAGCACCAGTCCGCCGATCGTCGGGGCGAGGGCCGCCGAACTAGACACGACCACCGAGTTGATGCCGAGCCCGCGACCGAGCTGCTTGGCGGGGTAGATCGAGCGGATCAGCGCCGACGAGACGCTCAGCGCCGCCGCTGCGCCGAGTGCTTGCGCGGCGCGGACGACGAGCAGGAACGGCAGGCTCTTGGCGAAGAAGCACAGCAAGGTCGCGACCGTGAACAGCAGCTGGCCATATTGGTACATCCGCTTCAGGCCGATCCGATCGCCGAGACCGGAAAAGGGGAGCAGCGCCATCGCCAGGATCAGCTGGTACACCGTGACCACGGTGACCACCGCGCTGTTGCCGACGTTCAGGTCGCGCGCGATCGTGGGCAGCGCGACGGTAGCGATGCCGCCGTCGATGATCGTCAGCGCGGTGCCCGCCGAGATCGCCGCGATGGCAACGAAGCGGCGGGGTTTGGGCAGGCCGTCGGCGGCCGATATCTGGTCCGGTTGCATTGCGGACCGCGATAGACCCCGGCATGTATCGTGCCAAGAAATTCAGGGAGATACGGTGATGCGGGTTCTGGCTTCGATGCTTGCGGCGACGATACTTGCGAGCGGTAGCGCATTCGCGCAAACGCGAGAGATGCCGACAGTTCTTCCCACCACCACAGCACCCATGACCAAAGACGACCCGTATCTCTGGCTCGAGGACAAGGACGGCGCAGGCCCACTGGCCTGGGTCGAGGCGGAGAATGCGAAGACGCTCCCGCGGCTCCAGAACGATCCGCGCTACAAGACCTTCTATGCCGAGGCGCTGGCGATTGCGTCGGCCAAGGATCGCATCCCGATGCCGAACCAGCTGTTCGGGCGGATCTATAATTTCTGGCGCGACGCCGAGCATCCGCAGGGGATCTGGCGGTGGACCAGCGAGGCGGGGTACGCGCAGGCGAACCCGGCGTGGACGACCACGCTCGATCTCGATGCGCTGAGCAAGGCCGAGGGCAAGAAATGGGTGTGGAAGGGCGCGTCCTGCCTGCCGCCCGAGGAGCGGCTGTGCCTGGTCGCGCTGTCGGAGGGCGGCGAGGATGCCGTCACCTACCGCGAGTTCGACCTGAAGGCGGGGCAGTTCGTCACCGGCGGCTTCGTGCTGCCGACGTCGAAGCAGGGCGCGACATGGATCGACGCCGACACGCTGATGGTGTCGCGCGACTGGGGCGCGGGATCGATGACCGCGTCGGGCTATCCGTTCGTCGTCAAGGAGGTGAAGCGCGGCCAGCCGCTGACCGCCGCGCGCGAGATCTTCCGCGGCGAGGCGTCGGACCAGCTCGGCACCTATGCCGACGTGATGACCGACGGGCAGGGCAATCGCGTGGTGATGATCCAGCGCCGCCAGACCTTCTTCGGCGGTGAAAAGCATGTCGTCACGGCGAGTGGGATCAAGCCGGCCGGCCTGGTGAAGCTCGACGTCCCGGCGCGCGTGTTTCCGGCGGGCATGGTCGACGGACAGGTGATCTTCTCGACCAGCGAGGCGTGGGGCCAGATCCCGGCGGGGGCGATCGCATCGGCGCCGCTGGCCGAGGTGCGCAAGGGGCGGTTCACGCCGACGCTGGTGTTCGCGCCGACCGCGCGGCAGTCGGTCGACGGCGTGTCGGTGACGCGCGATCACATCGTGGCGAGCGTCTACGACAATGTCCGCGGCCGAGCGGTGGTGTTCACGCATGCCGATAACGGCTGGACGTCGCGCGCGGTGGCGCTGCCCGACAACGCCTCGATCGACGTGGCGAGTACGACCGATCGCAGCAATGCGCTGTTCGTGCAGGTGACGAGCTTCCTCCAGCCGACGACGCTCTGGTCGCTCGATGCGGGGCCGGCGGGCGTACCGAAGCAGGTCAAGGCGCTGCCCGCCAAGTTCGATGCGTCGAACGCGGAGGTCGAGCAGTTCGAGGCGACCTCGAAGGATGGGACCAAAATTCCGTATTTCGTGGTTCACCGGAAGGGCGTGGCGCTCGACGGCACGACGCCGACGATCATGACCGCCTATGGCGGGTTCGAGTCTTCGATGACGCCTTATTATTCGGGGGTGACGGGCAAGCTGTGGATCGAGCGCGGCGGCAGCTTCGTGCTCGCCAATATCCGCGGCGGCGGCGAGTTCGGGCCGAAATGGCATGACGCCGGGCGCAAGACCAAGCGGCAGGTGATCTACGACGACTTTGCCGCTGTCGGGCAGGACCTGATCGCGCGGAAGCTGACGAGCCCGGAGAAGCTCGGCATCTATGGCGGTTCGAACGGCGGGCTGCTGATGGGCGTCGAGTTCAACCAACATCCGGACTTGTGGAAGGCGGTGGTGATCCAGGTGCCGCTGCTCGACATGATCCGCTACGAGCAGATCGCGGCAGGCGCGTCGTGGGTCGACGAATATGGCTCGGTGACGGTGCCGGAGGAGAAGGCGTTCCTCGAGACGATCTCGCCGTATCAGAACATTAGGAAGGGCGTCGCGTATCCGGAGCCGTATATCTGGACGACCACCAAGGATGACCGCGTCGGGCCGCAGCATGCGCGCAAGTTCGCCGCGCGGCTGAAGGAATACGGGCTGCCGTATCTGTTCTACGAGGATACTGCGGGCGGCCATTCGGGCGATGCGGATATCGAGCAGGGTGCCCGGTTGCAGGCGTTGCAGATGACGTATTTCGCGCAGAAGCTGCTGGGGCCGGCGAAGTAAAAGCTGCGATCCTCCCCCGCCAGGGGGAGGTGGCGCCGAAGGCGACGGAGGGGGAGGACAGGGAAACCAAAGTTGGCGCGTTCCTCCCCCTCCGTCAGGCTGCGCCTGCCACCTCCCCCTTGCGGGGGAGGATCAGACGATCAGCGGCAGCGGACCTGGTTGTTGCTCTGCTCCACCGCACGACCCGCGAGACCACCCGCGGCCGCGCCCAGCAGCGAGCCGACGATCCGCGAACGGCCGCCGTCGATCACGTTGCCGAGGATGCCGCCGCCGGCCGCACCGATGATCAGCCCGGTCGTGCCATCGTTGCGCTTGCAGTAATAGCGGCCATCCTGACCCGCATAGACGCGGTCGTTGGTCGCCAGCACGCGCTCCTGATAGTTCGGGCCGGCGCGATAATAGCGCGAGGGGTCGTAATTGCCCTCGTCGCGCTCGTCCGGATAGGCCTCCTGATAGTCGCCGCTGCGATCGGGCGCGGTGCGATAGCCGCCCTGTGGCGCATAGCCGCCGCGGTTGCCGCGCACCGACTGGTAGCGATCGAATTCCGTGCGGAAGATCTGCAATTCGCTGTCGAGCCGCGCCTGCGCCGCCGCGAACCGCGCATCGTCGGCCTGCGACTGCGCGAGCGCGGGCGTGGCAACGGACAGGCACGTCGCCGCAATCACCGCAGCCGTGCCGAAGAAACGCTTCATGATCATATCCTCGTCAAAGGTTCACATGCAGGGACGGGCGGCGGCATCATGCCACCGCCCGCCTGGTGCCGGCGCATCATACTACGCGCCGGCTCGGCTTGCATCAGCGGCAGATCTGCACGCGACGATGGTTGCGCCATTCGGTGCGGCAACGGCGATTGTTGTTGTTCCAGTTGCGACGATCATTGCCGCGGCCGCGATAGCGCCGGTCGTCATGGCGATCGCCACGATGATCGTTGCGGCGGAAATCACGGCGATCGCCGCGATGATCGCCCCGGTGGTCGTTATCCCGGTACTGCTGGCTGTGCCCGCGATCGCGCTGCGCTTCTGCGGGGGCGGCGGCGCCGAGGCCGAGTGTCGCGAAGGCCAACCCGGTGGCGATGAGATGCGTAAACTTCATGAGATGTCCTCTCGAACCCGACAATCGGGATGCGCCGTTGATACGGATATCGAGAGACATCGTTCCTGAACGGGGTTGTCGGCTGCGGTACAGGTTGGGGCGACGATCACCGATACACGGAGCCGAGCAGGATCACGCCGCTGGGCGAAGCGGCCCAAAGCCGTCGGGCTCGGCCGTGCGCCGGGTGATTGTGCACGAGGCGGTTGCGTTGCCATGGTTATGAGCGATCAGGCGCCGCCGACGAGATAGACGTTACGCCGTGATGCCAGACCGACGCGGCATTGTCCGAGACGCAAAAGCGGGTCCGCGCGCTGGTGGAGCCGAGGGGAATCGAACCCCTGACCTCTGCAGTGCGATTGCAGCGCTCTCCCATCTGAGCTACGGCCCCGCGCGGTTGGCCATAGGCCATGATCGCGGCTTTAACGGGTCGATTTCGGGGATGCAACTGGCTTGGCGGGCCGGTATTTCCTAAGCCCTTGGGGTGGTTCTTCGCTCGGCGAGACGGCGACACAATCCCGGTCCGGCGCGTCGTCGCAGCGTTGCGTCGTGTCGCCGTCAAGTTACGGCAAATACAGGAACAATCGACCGGCTGGGCGTTTGTAGTCCTCGGAATGTACGGGAACGCGATCGACTAGGGCGATCGACGAAACCGGCAACCGCAGGACAGCAATTAGGAGCTTCCCATGGTCTACGAACGCAATACCCGGGATCGTCAGTCTGGCGATTATTACGGTCGGCCGAACTCGCAGGATTATGGTCGCGATTTCCGGTCCGATGGTGGTGACTACGGCCGATCCAGTGCGCGCGATTACGCAGCCGCCGGTGAATTCGACCGCGACAACCGCGGACGCGACGATCAGCGGAGCAATGATCAATACGGCCGTGACCAATACGGTCGCGAGCAGAACCGCGATCAGGGCGGCCGGGATTATTACGGCGGTCACAACGATCGCCAGCAGCCAGCGGGCGGAGATCGCTATGGTCAGTCGCGTTATGGCTCGGGCCAGGGCTATGGCCAGCAGGGCTATGGTCGGCAGGATCCGGGTCAGCAGCGTTATGGCCAGCAGGGCTACGGCCAGCGCAGCCAGGGTTCGGGCGATACCGAATATCACGGCAGCTACGCGTCGGACGGTCGCCGGTTCGAGGATGTAGGGCGCAATCGTCATGCGGACGACGACAATCGTAGCCCGCAGCGTGGTGACAACCGTGGTTATGGTCGCCAGCCGCAGGGCTATGACTATGACGATCGCGGCTTTATCGCCCGCGCAGGCGACGAAGTGCGCTCGTGGTTCGGCGATGACGAAGCGGAGCGTCGTCGCGAGGCCGATGCGCGCTATGACGAGCGGTCCTATGGCAATCCGGATAGCCGTTCGTTCGGCAACCGGTCGTCGAACACGCACGATGATCATTATCATAGCTGGCGTAGCACGCAGATCGCGGCGCTCGACCGCGACTATGACGAGTATCGCAACGAGAACCGCTCCAAGTTCGAGAACGAGTTTTCGTCGTGGCGGACCGAGCGTCAGGGCCAGCGTAGTTCGCTATCGCAGGTCACCGAGCATATGGAGGTCGTCGGGTCCGACGGCAGCCATGTCGGGACGGTCGACAAGGTGAAGGGCGACCGGATCCTGTTGACCAAGAACGACCGCGATGCGGGTGGCGTGCATCACTCGATTCCGTCGCGCTGGATCAAGACCGTCGATGGCAAAGTGACGCTGTCGAAGTCGGCCGACGAAGCCAAGGCGGCGTGGAAGGAAGAAGAGCGCAACTCGGCGATGTTCGAGTATGGCGACCGCATCGGCGGCGACAAGAAGGACGCCGGGACCACCACGGGCTATGCTTCGAATGCCCAGACCGGCAACGGCACGGTCAATCGCGACCAGACCACCACCGGCGCCGGCCCCACCACCGGTACGGCAACCGATGCGCTCGGCAAGTCGGGTTCGGGCACCTACTGATCGCCTGAACATAGCGGCTGGCATCGCGTGATGCTGGCCGGCAAGGAGCCCGGGCGGAAACGTCCGGGCTTTTTTGCGGGTTGCGCTGCGGGTATGTTTCGCCATACCCACAACACGAATATTCTAGACAGGAGCAAGTTTATGGCCCGTGCATGGAGCCTGAAGGCACGTCCGCAAGGCATGCCGAAGCATACCGACTTCGCCATGATCGATCTCGACACGGCCGCGCTCGGCGCCGGCGAGGTGCGTATCGCCAATCGCTGGTTGTCGGTCGATCCGTACATGCGCGGGCGGATGAACGACGTGAAGAGCTATGTCCCGCCGTTCGCGCTGGGCGAGGCGATGCAGGGCGGCGCGGTCGGCGAAGTGGTCGAGAGCAACGACGACGGCATCAAGGTCGGCGACATGGTGCTGCACATGGCGGGCTGGCGCGACGAGGCGGTGGTGCCGGCGGCGCAGGTGCAGAAGCTGCCCGCGCTCGACGTGCCGGCGCAGGCGTTTCTCGGGCAGCTCGGCATGCCGGGGATGACCGGGTATTTCGGGCTGTTGCAGGTTGCCGAGGCGAAAGCTGGCGACACGGTGTTCGTGTCGGCGGCGGCGGGTGCGGTCGGATCCACCGTCGTGCAGGTCGCGAAGGCCAAGGGCATGACGGTGATCGGCTCGGCTGGCGGCGCGGAGAAATGCGCGTGGGTGAAGTCGCTCGGGGCCGATGCGGTGATCGACTACAAGAGCGACGTGCCGGTGGTGAAGGCGCTAGGCCAGGCGGCTCCCAAGGGCATCAACGTGTATTTCGACAATGTCGGCGGCGAGCATCTCGATGCGGCGCTGGCCCATGCGAACATGCATGCGCGGTTCGCGGTCTGCGGGATGATCGACGTGTATAACAGCGGCGCGGCGACGCAACTGAAGTATCTCGCGCGGCTGATCGGCAACCGCATCCAGATCCGCGGGTTCATCGTCAGCGACTACATGAATCGTGCCGAGGAGTTCTACAAGGACATGGGCGGGATGCTGGCGGCGGGGACGCTGAAGCGGCAGGAAACGGTGCACGAGGGGCTCGAGACGATGCCGGATGCGTTCCTGGGACTGTTCTCGGGTGGGAATACGGGGAAGATGCTCGTCAAGGTTTGAGCTGCTCTCCGATCCTCCCCCGCCAGGGGGAGGTGGCACCGAAGGTGACGGAGGGGGAGGATTGCGCAACCAAGGTTATCCCTTACCTCCCCCTCCGTCTGGCGAGTGCCAGCCACCTCCCCCTGGCGGGGGGGGATTAGTGAGACGGGCCGGCCTCGTATCCGTCTCCCCGGACGTGTTCGGTGCCAAGTCCTTTGAACAAATCCGAGCGGCATTATGCCCTTCTTTGTTCTCCCGCGAAGGCGGGAGCCCAGACTGGGTCCCCGCCTTCGCGGGGACACATGCTTTTGTGCTATGATCCGCCCTAAAGCCACTTCGCCTGCTTGAACTTCACGTACAGCGCCGAGCACACCACCGCGATCACGCCGAGCACGACGAAATACCCGTATTCCGTCTTCAGCTCGGGCATGTGCTCGAAGTTCATGCCGTAGATCCCGGCGATCGCGGTCGGCACGGCGAGGATCGCGGCCCAGGCGGCGAGCTGGCGGGTGATCGCGCCGGTGCGTTGCTGCTCCAGCAGGTTGCTGAATTCGAACACCGAGGTCAGCACCTCGCGCAGGCCCTCGACCATCGTCTGGACGCGGCGGACGTGGTCGAGCACATCGCTGAAATACGGCTTGGCCTCCACGTCGATACACGGCAAATCGAGCCGGACGATCTTGCCTGCGACCTCGCCCATCGGTCCGAGGATGCGCTGGAAGCGGATCATTTCGCGACGCAAGCCGAAGATCCGGACGATCTCGTCGCGGCCCAGGAACGCGTCGATGGTGCGTTGTTCCATGGCCAGCACCTCGTCCTCGATGCTCTCCATGATCGGCAGGTAGCCGTCGACGACATAGTCGAGGATCGCGTGGAGGACATAGTCGACGCCGTTGATCAACAAGGTCGGCGCGGCTTCGAGCTGTTCGCGTAGAGCTTTATGAGACCGTGCGGAGCCGTGGCGGACGCTGATGATGTGACTGTGGCCGACGAAGATGGCGGTCTCGCCATACGCGATCTTGTCGTCCTCGAGTTGCGCGGTGCGGGCGACCACGAACAGTTGGTCGCCATACACGTCGACCTTGGGCAGCTGGTCCGCCTTGATCGCGTCCTCTACCGCCAGCGGGTGGAGGTTATACTGCTCCTTCAGCGTCCGCATTTCCTCGGCCGATGGGTCGCAAATGCCGATCCAGACGAACTCCGAACGATCCGCGGGGCAATCGACCTTTTCGTCGATCGAGACTGCGCGGACGCGCTTGCCATGGCGATAGAGATACGCGGCGACGACCGTCATGGAGCCTCAGGGATTACGCTAACGAGGTCCGCGCCGGTATCAGAATGCCGGCAGCACCGCACCCCGATAATGCTGCTCGATGAAGGTCTTGGTGGCGGGGCTGCGGAGCGCGCCGATCAGCTTCACCACCCGCGGGTCCTTCTCGCCACCGGGCAGGCCGACGACGAAATTGACGTAGGGGCTGTTCTTGTCCTCGATCGCGAGCGCGTCGCGGACCGGGTTGAGCTTCGCGTCGAGCGCGTAGTTGGTGTTGATCAGTGCGAGATCGACCTCGCCGAGCGTGCGGGGCAGGGTGGCGCCCTCCAGCTCCTTGAAGTTCAGGTTCTTCGGGTTGGTGGCGATGTCGTTGAGGCTCGACAGCGGGTTGGTCGGGTTCCGCAGCGTGATCAGCCCGGCCTTCTGGAGCAGCAACAGCGCGCGGCCGCCGTTGCTCGGCTCGTTCGGGATCGCGACGGTGGCGCCGTTGGGGATCTGCGCGATCGACTTCCACTTACGCGAATAGGCGCCGAGCGGTTCGACATGGACGCCGGCGTACGTCACCAGATGCGTACCGCGCGAGGCGTTGAACTGGTCGAGATACGGCTTGGTCTCGAAATAGCTGACGTCGATCTGCTTCTGCTCGACCTGGAGGTTGGGCTGGACATAGTCGTTGAAGACACGGATCTGGAGGTCGACGCCTTGCTTGGCGAGGGTCGGCTTGATCGATTCCAGGATCTCGGCGTGCGGCACCGCGGTCGCGGCGATCGTCAGCGTCTTGCCGTCATTGGTCTTCGCGCCTCCGCAGGCGGCGAGGGCGAGCAGCGAGAACGAGGCGAGCACAGTGCGGCGGTTCATGGCGGTTCCTAGCGGCGGGTGAAGTGGCGGGCGAGCGCGTCGCCGGCATATTGGATGATCTGGACGAGCACGACCAGCAGCACGACGGTGACGACCATCACGTCGGTCTGGAAGCGCTGATAGCCGAACCGGATCGCGAGATCGCCGAGCCCGCCCGCGCCGACCACGCCGGCCATCGCGGTGAACGACACGAGCGCGACCGCGGTGACGGTGGCGCCTGCGATCAGCCCGGGGAGCGCCTCGGGGATCAATGCGCCGGTGACGATCTGGCGCGTGGTGGCGCCCATCGCCTGGACCGCCTCGATGGTGGTGCGGTCGACCTCCTTGAGCGATCCTTCGACGAGGCGCGCGTAGAAGGGGGCGGCGCCGACGACGAGCGGCGGGATCGCGCCGGCGACGCCTAGTGAGGTGCCGACGAGCATGACGGTGAGGGGGATCATCACGATCAGCAGGATGATGAACGGGACGGAGCGGAGGATGTTGACGATGACGCCGAGCACGACGTTGGCGACGCGGTTCTGTGACAGGCGGCCCTGGCCGGTGAGGTAGAGCAGGACGCCGAGCGGGAGGCCGAATGCGATGGTGAGGATCAGCGATCCACCGAGCATGATCAGCGTGTCGAGGCATGCCTGGCCGATGTCCGACCAGTCGATGTTGGCGAAGAAGCTCATGCCGCCAGCGCTGCCAGCATGCGCTTGGTCGCCGGGTGCTTGGCGGCGGCGAAAATCTCCGTGACGGCGCCCGTCTCGACGATGCGGCCGCGTTCGAGGACGGCTACGCGGTCGCAGACGTAGCGGACGACGTCCATTTCGTGGGTGATGAGGACGATCGTCAGGCCTAGGTCGCGGTTGAGCTCTCGGAGGAGGGTTAGCACGGAGCGGGTAGTTTCCGGGTCTAGTGCGCTGGTGGCTTCGTCACAGAGCAGGATGTCGGGGTCGGTGGCGAGTGCGCGGGCTATGCCGACGCGCTGCTTCTGGCCGCCGGAGAGTTGGGCGGGGTATTTGGCGGCGTGATCGGTCAGGCCGACGCGGTCGAGCAGGGCGGCGACCTTCGTCTCGCGCTCCGCTTTGGGCACACCGGCCAGCGCGAGCGGGAACGCGACGTTCGCGGCGACCGTTCGCGACGAGAGCAGGCCGAAATTCTGGAAGATCATGCCGATCCGCCTCCGCAGCGTGCGCAGGTTCGCGGACGAGAGCGATGCGACGTCGACGCCGTCGACCTCGACCCGGCCTGAACTCGGGCGTTCGAGCGCGTTGATCAGGCGGATCAGCGTCGACTTGCCCGCGCCGGACTGGCCGATGACGCCGAACACACCGCGAGCCGGAATCTCCAGCGAGATCCCGTCCAAGGCAGCCGCTTCGCTTGCCGGGTAGGTTTTGATGACGTCGATCAGGCGGATCATGTGGTGCCCATGACCTGCGCGGCGAACCGCTCCATTTCTTCGGCCTGCGGGCTCATCTGGAGCAGCAGCAGGTCGAGACCGGCGGCTTCGTACTCGGCGATACGCTCCTTCAACTGCTCGGGCGTGCCGACCAGATTGGGGCGCAGGCCGCGGTTGGAGACGGAGTATTCCTGGATCTTCAACTCGCGTTCGAGCTGCGTGCCTGACAGCCACTGGTCGAAATTCGCATAGCCTGCGGGGAGTTCGGTGACGCTGGTGATGCGGTCCAGCTCGCGCTTTGCCTCCGCCTCGCTGTCGCGGACGATGGCGTAGGCGGCCATGCCGTACTGCATCGGTGCGCCGCCGGCCGCTTCGCGCCGCTGCGCCATGTCGGCGATCTTTGGGGCGATCGCGTCGGCCGGGTCGCCGTGCATGACGTAGGCGTCGCACTGCGCGGCGATCATCGCCTTGGCCATTTCGCTCTCGCCGCCGGCGTAGACGGTCGGGCGCTTGGCGGGCTTTGGCGAGCAGATCGCCTGTTCGGTGTTGTAGAATTGCCCGGCGAAGTCGAATCGCTCCTGCGTCCACAGCCCGTCGATCACGGTCAGCCACTCCGCCGTCCGCGCGTAGCGATCGTCGTGCTGGTCGAACTGGAGGCCGTATTGCTTGGCCTCGTCCGCCCACCAGGACGACACGACGTTGAGCGCTAGGCGTCCGCCCGAGATTCGGTCGATGTTCGCCGCCGCCTTGGCGAACAGGGCGGGGTGGTGGAAGTTCGGGCGGACCGCGACCATCAGCTCGATGCTGTCGGTCACCGCCGCCAGCGCCGCCGCGGTCGACCACGCGTCGAGCGCGGGTTGCTCGATCCCCTTGATATCGTTGAGGTTCAACTCGGCGATCAGCGTCAGGTCGTAGCCCCAGCGCTCGGCATTCTGCGTCAGCGCCTTGGTGTACGCCCAGCTCGCCTCCATCCCCTCGTCGGGGACGTTGCGAAGCCAGCCGCCGAAGACGGGTGTCCAGTAACCATAGCGCATCAGCGGGCCCCTTCGATCTGTTCGATCAGGTAATCGACGAGGCGGTCGTGCGGGTCCCAGCCGAGCACATCCAAGGGCTTGGCGACGAAGTTCGACAGCGCGTTGATGTCGTAGAAGCGCGCGACACCGTCGCGGTCATCGATCATCACCTCGACGCCGCCGACGTCGAGATCGACCGCGCGGGCGATCGCTTCGGCGGCGTCCTTCAAGGTTTGCGAGGGCTCGACCGCGGCCATCTTGATGCCCGAACCGGGGACGACGCAGGCGTCCGCGGGGCAGAGATCGAACGCGCCGCCGCCCGCGACGTCGATCGCATAGAGGAACTGGCGGTCCAGCGTCTCGATGCGAGTGATCGAACCGTCGCGGACGGGGACGTATTCCTGGACCAGCAGGACGCCGTCGACGCTGCTCGGCAGGCCGGCGTCTGCTACGGCGGTGCGCAACTCTTCGAGGCTGTCGAAGCGGACGATGCCCGCGCCCGAGCCGCCGATGTTTGCCTTCACCACCAGTGGGAAGCGGAGCGTCTGCGCGGCGGGGACGACATCGGCGGCGCGGTGGACGACGCGAGTCTCGGGGATCGCCAGCCCGAGCGAGGCGATCAGCGACAATTGGCGCGCTTTCGAGGCGTCGATCGCGAGCACGTCGGTGCCGTTGATCACGCGCGCGCCGGTGCGGCGCCAGTGATCGAGCATCGCCATCGTGTCGAAGATCGGATGCTCGTCGTTGCGCAGGAAGCTCGACATCGCGATGCGGTTGAACACGACGGGGGCGAGGGCGCTCCGGTCGGCGGGGTTCCAGAAGCCGTCGGGTGTGGCGCGGGTGAACGCGACATCGCGGCGATCGAGCGCGGCGAACAGCGGTTCGAACCAGAGCGGGTGCTCGTAGAGAATGGCGAGATCGGTCATCGTGACCCGGATACGCATTGCGCACGGGCGTGCAAACCCAAGCAAAACTTTGCCGGGCGCAATATCGTGTCGCGGGGTCGCTGACAGCGAGGCGGCGGCGGGGTAGCGTGGGGGATGATCTCCAGATTCGTCACGCTCGCCCTTGCCGTTTCCGGCGCCGTTTCCGTTTCGGCGCAGGAGGCTCCGCCTGCGCCGCCGCCTGCTGTTCCGGCGACCGTCTCGATCGTGATGACGACGAGCGAGGGGCCGATCACGCTGGCGCTGGAAAAGGAGCGCGCGCCGCTGACGACCGCGAATTTCCTGCGCTATGTCGATGAGAAGCGGCTCGATGGGGTGACGTTCTACCGGGCGATGAAGCTGGGCGCGGAGGCGGGGCTGATCCAGGGTGGGCCGCAGGGCGATCCGAAGCGTATCCTGAAGCCTGTTCCGCACGAGCCGACGACGACGACCGGGTTGTCGCACGTCGATGGCACGATCTCGCTGGCGCGGTTCGCGCCGGGGAGTGCGACGGCGGACTTCTTCATTACGATCGGGCCGGTGTTGTCGCTCGATGCGAACCCGGCGGGGAGTGGGGACACGGCGGGGTTCGCGGCGTTCGGGCATGTCGTGGAGGGGATGGATGTGGTGAAGCGCATTCTTGCTGCGCCGACTTCGCCGACGGCTGGGGTTGGGGTGATGAAGGGGCAGATGATTGCGGCGCCGGTTAAGGTACTGACGGTGCGGCGGGTTAAGTAGGGAAAGACCTTACAGCGCCCTTAAATCTAACCACCCCGGCGAAGGCCGGGGCCCAGTTGGGGGACGTCGCCAACTAAGCGCTGCGTTTCGTTACTGCGACTTTTCCAACTGGGCCCCGGCCTTCGCCGGGGTGGCGGCTGGTAGGGTGGCCCATCCGTGAACCAACCTTGTTTCCCCGCGAAGGCGGGGACCCAGACTGGGCTCCCGCCTTCGCGGGAGAACAAGGGGGCGGGTGGTGACGCCAGTTGCGGTCTCCCGCAGCCCTCAGGCCGGCGCCATCACCCGGATGATCCCCGCCGCGACCTTCGCGGTTACCGGCGTCTTCGCCAGCACTTCCCCATCGATCGAGATCGGCAGCGGGGGGATCGTGTTGATCTTCAGGCTCTTCCCCCGGAAATCCCGCACCTTCTCATGCCGAGAGTCGAGCCGGAACACGCTCGAGACCCAGTTCTGCACCAGCCGCCGCTTCACATGCCCCATCACCGCCTGTACCACGATCTCGCCCGAATCGACCGCCGCGGCATCCACCAGTTCGGTCCCGCCATGATACGGCCCGTTCGAGATCCGCACCTCGACCACCCGGATCTTCACCGCGGTCGGGCCTTCGCCGACGATCAGCGTGAACGGGCGGAAGCGCAGATATTGATACGTCGCCCAGGCCAGATAGCCGACCTTGCCGAAGACCTTCTTCAACCCGTGCGGCACCGTCTCCGCGATCTTCGGGCTGATCCCCAGCGCAGCGCAGTTCGCGAAATAATCGCCGTCGATCATGCCGAGATCGATCCGGCGCGGCTTGCCGGTGCGGATCACTTCGACGGCGCCTTCGACGTTCAGCGGGATGCCGAGCGTGCGGGCGAAGCTGTTGGCGGTGCCGAGCGGGAGCACGCCGAGGATCACGTCGTGGCCGACCATCAGGTCGACCAGCCCGCTGACCGTGCCGTCGCCGCCGCCGAGAATCAGCAGGTCCGGCTTCTTCGCCAGCGCCCGCAATACCGTCGCCTCCAGCTCCTTCGGATCATCGACCGCGTGCGCGTCGACCTCGTAAGGCAGCCCCGACATTGCCGAGCAGGCACGCTTGAACAGCTTCTGGCCCTTGCGCGACTTCGCGTTGACGACGAGCGCGGCAGACGTGATCGTATCGTTCGACATAAGGCCCCCAACGCACGGTATGCGGTTTCGCACCCGTAACGCTCTTGCGTAAAGCTTGATCCCCTCGCGTGCATCCCGCAAAGCCCGCGTATGACCGCAAGCTATCCCGCGCTTCGCCTCCGTCGCACCCGCGCCTCCGCCTGGAGCCGCCGCCTCCATGCCGAGACCGTGCTGACGCCCGCCGACCTGATCTGGCCGCTGTTCGTCGCCGAGGGGGCCAACGTCGAGCAACCGATCGCCAGCCTGCCCGGCGTGTCGCGCTGGTCGGTCGACGGGATCGTCGCGCGTGGCCGCGAGGCGCGCGACCTCGGGATTCCCTGCATCGCGCTGTTCCCCTACACGCAGCCCGAGCGTCGCACCGACGACGGGCGCGAGGCGCTGAACCCCGACAATCTGATGTGCCAGGCGATCCGTGCGCTGAAGGATGCGGTGCCCGAAATCGGCGTGCTGACCGATGTCGCGCTCGATCCGTATACGAGCCACGGCCATGACGGGCTGGTCGATGCGGCGGGCTATGTCGTCAACGACACGACCGCCGAGATGCTGGTCGCGCAGGCCTTGAACCAGGCGAAGGCGGGCGCGGATATCATCGCGCCGTCGGACATGATGGACGGACGCATCGGCATGATCCGCGCCGCGCTCGAGGCGGATTCGCACCATAACGTCCAGATCATGTCCTATGCGGCTAAATATGCGAGCGCGTTCTACGGCCCGTTCCGCGATGCGGTCGGCTCGCGGGGGCTGCTGAAGGGCGACAAGAAGACGTACCAGATGGACAATGCCAATGCCGAGGAAGCGCTGCGCGAGGTCGCGATGGACCTGGCGGAGGGCGCCGACACGGTGATGGTCAAGCCCGGCCTGCCGTATCTCGACATCATAGTCCGCGTCCGCCAGGCGTTCGAGGTGCCGGTGTTCGCCTACCAGGTGTCGGGCGAATACGCGATGATCGAGCACGCCGTCGCGGCGGGCGCGGCCGAGCGCGACGTCATGGTGCTGGAGACGCTGATGTCGTTCAAGCGCGCGGGTTGCTCTGGCGTGCTGACCTACCATGCGGCGCACGCGGCCAAATTGCTCGGGTGATGATCGAGACCGAGCGGTTGATCTTGCGCCGTTGGCACGAAGACGATGCCGCCGCGCATCACGCGATGTGCGCCGATCCGGCGGTGATGGCGTATCTCGGGCCGGCGCCTTCGCTGGCTGATTTCTCCGACCGAGTTGTGCGCAAACGGAAGTTTCCAAGCCGGCTTGACACTCGATGTTTCGGCGCGAGGCAGTGCCAAATCCGCCCCGTCACCCCGGACTGGTTCCGGGGTCCACGGCGCCGCATACTCGGCACTTACAATTTTGCGGAACCGTGGATGCCGGAACAAGCCCGGCATGGCGGGGGAAAGAGGCTGACTTCATCGTATCAAGCCGAACCTCGATCAGCGCCAGCCGTTTACGGAGCAGGTAACGGCGATTTCGATCACCCCAAACTTGCGGAAAACGACGCTCTCCGCCGCCACATCCTCTACCGGATCGACCGTCCCGCTTATGTTTGAAGCCGTATCGAAGGAAGAGCGGCCACTGATGGCGCGCTGGTGCCGGACGATGTTCGTGGCGACGATCCTGACCGGATCATTCCTGCTGTTCCTCGTCCAGCCGATGGTCGCGCGGATGGCGTTGCCGCGGCTCGGCGGGGCCCCGGCGGTGTGGAACTCGGCGATGCTGGTGTACCAGGCGTTGCTTCTCGCCGGCTATACGTACGCGCATTGGCTCGGGCGGGTGCGACCGCGCGCGCAGGCGGCAATTCACCTCGGCGTGCTGATCGTCGCGGCCTTGTCGCTGCCGATCGGGCTGGTCGCGATGGCGCCGTCGGCGGAGGCGCAGCCGGCGCTCTGGGTGCCGTGGCTGCTCGGGCTGTCGATCGGGCCGTTGTTCTTCGCGGTCTCTGCGCAGGCGCCGTTGATCCAGCGCTGGTTCAGTGCGGCGAGCGGCGGTGGCGATCCCTATGCGCTGTATGCCGCGTCCAATCTCGGCAGTTTCGCAGGGCTGATCGCCTACCCGCTGCTGGTCGAGCCGCTGATGGCTGTCCACGGCCAGAGCCTGTTGTGGAGCGGCGGCTATCTGCTGCTGATCGTGCTGGTGCTCGCCTGCGCCACCCGCCTGCCCAAGACGGCGGCGGTCGACCACGTCGCCGCGACCAGCCCGCCGCCGGGCGCCAAGCGGATCGCGCACTGGATCGCGCTGGCGCTGGTGCCGTCGGGGATGATGCTGGCGACATCGACCTATATCTCCACCGATATCGTCGCGATGCCGTTGCTGTGGGTGATCCCGCTCGGGCTGTATCTGCTGAGCTTCAGCGTGGCGTTCGCGAACGATCGCTGGCTCGCCGACCTGCTGACGCGGATCGCCCCGATCACGATCCTGTTGTTCGGCGGCATCATCATGGGCGGCATGAACGAGCGCCCGATATTCAGCGCAGCCATCGCGCTGCTGCTGCTGTTCATGATCTCGGTCGCGCTGCACACCACGCTGTACCGCAAGCGGCCCGCACCCGATCGGCTGACCGGCTTCTATCTCGCGATGTCGGCGGGCGGCGCGCTGGGCGGGGTGTTCGCCGCGCTGGTCGCGCCGGTGGTGTTCGACTGGACCTATGAATATCCGCTGCTGATCCTGGCCGCCGGTGCGCTGGTGCCGCAAATGTATCTGCTCGGCCAGTTCCGCAATCTCTGGATGACGAAGGGGCGGACCAAGTGGATCGCGCTCGCGGCGATCACCGTCGTGGTGGCGGTCGTCGCCGGATTGCGGATCGCCGATTCCAGCGCGGTGTTCGATGAGAGCCGGCAGGGCCTCGATTTCCTCGTCATCGCCACGCTGGGCTTTGCCGTGATCGGTGCGCGCCTGCCGTACATGATCGTGCTGGCCGGCTCGCTGGTCCTGTTCGGCGGCTATCGTGCGCTCGAACTCTCGATCGATCCGGGCGCGCGGGTGCGAAGCTATTTCGGCGTCTATACCGTCCGCGACGAGCCCGGACCCAATGGCGGCCTGCGCGAGCTCGATCACGGTACGACCGTGCACGGCATCCAGTTGCGGGGTTCGCCCGAGCGCGAGCGGACGCCGACCACCTATTACGCGGCCGGCTCAGGCGTCGGGCAGGCGATGCAGGCCGCGCCCGCGCTGTACGGCCCGAGCGCGCGGATCGGCGTCGTCGGGCTCGGGACGGGCACGCTGTCGTGTTACGCACGGCCGGGCCAGCGCTGGCGGTTCTACGAGATCGATCCGGCGGTGGTGCGGATCGCGCAAGATACCGGCCAGTTCACCTATCTGTCGCGGTGCCTGCCGAATCCGGAGATCCGGATGGGCGACGCCCGCGTGGCGCTCGCGCACGACGCGTCGAACAGCCTCGATCTGCTCGCGCTGGATGCGTTCTCGTCGGATTCGGTGCCGATGCATCTGATGACGCGCGAGGCGTTCGCGACCTATGGCCGGGTGCTGGCGCGCGACGGATTACTGCTGGTGCATATCTCGAACCGGTTCATCGATCTCGAACCGGTGATCGCGGCGGCCGCGCGGGAAGGCGGCTGGATCGCGGTCGGGCTGAAATACCGTCCGTCGAGCCTGCTCGTCGACCGCGCCTCGGCGTCGGACTGGGTGGCGCTGTCGCGTGACCCGCGCGGGATCGCGGCGTTGCGCGCGAAGGACCTCGACTGGACCGCGCTGACGCCGCGCGAGGGCTTTGCGGCGTGGACCGACGATTACTCGACGATCCTGCCGTTGCTGAAGGGGTTCTAAACTTCTGATCCTCCCCCGCCAGGGGGAGGTGGCTGGCGCTTGCCAGACGGAGGGGGAGGTCGGCGCAACCACCGCTCCGTGTCCTCCCCCTCCGTCGCTTCGCGCCACCTCCCCCTGGCGGGGGAGGATCGCGAGGATGTGCATTACGCTGCCGGCATGCTGGCCTGGATGCGGCCGATCGTTTCGCTTTGGCGATCCGTCTCCGCCTGCGCCTTCGCTCGGATCGTCGCGAGTGCGGGATAATCCGGCTGCAGCTTCGCCGCACGGTCGGTCGCGAGTGCCTCGATATCGGTCACCAGCGACGAACTCTGGGCACGCCAGTCATCGAGCCCGGCGAGCGCGGTCTGCGCGGTGATCCACGCATCGCTGCCGACCGCCGCGCCGCGCGCCGACCGTGCCAGCGCCTCCGCCTTCGCCGCATCGCGCGTGAAGCCCGTGGTGATCGCATCGAGCTTGCCCGAGATCGCCGCGATCTCCTTGTCGAGCGCCGGATCGGGTGCCGCGACCGCCGTCTTCACCTCGGGCTCGGCGAACCCGAGCTTCTCGACCGGGCGCAGACCGAGCGACGGATAGGTGTTCGGATCCTTGCTGCACGCGCCGGTTGCTAGGACCCCGGTTGCCAGGACCAGCGCGAACGATGCGAAGCGGAGCGAAGAGGCGTGTTTCATGTCCGCCGCTCTATGCCGGCCGGCGCTCGTACACAACTTTCTCGCGGCAAACCCTTGCGCCCCCGAAAATGCCTGCTATCAGCGCCCCTCCAGTGCACCCATAGCTCAGCTGGATAGAGCATCAGACTACGAATCTGAGGGTCGGGCGTTCGAATCGCTCTGGGTGCACCAGGATTTTCCGCTTCACAGCGGGCTTGTCGAACCGGATACGGAACGGCGATGCACCCATAGCTCAGCTGGATAGAGCATCAGACTACGAATCTGAGGGTCGGGCGTTCGAATCGCTCTGGGTGCACCATTCTTCATCATCGGGTCTTGAGCCACGCGGCGACGCGATCGAGTGCCTGCGACGTCGCATCGACGCGTCCGCCGCATTGCAGGAAGGCGTGGATCATGCCGTCGAACCGGTGGTGATCGACCGTTACGCCGGCTTCGCGCAGGCGTCGGCCGTACGCTTCGCCTTCGTCACGCAGCGGGTCGTTCTCGCACGTCACCAGCAGGGTCGGGGGCAGGGCGCTCAGGTCCTCCGCCAGGATCGGCGATGCACGTGGATCGGTCCGTGCGTCCGGCGATGCGAGGTACAGGTCGATCTGCCGTTCCAGCGATGCGGCGTCGATGATGTTGCCGTCCTCGCTCTTGCGCGACGGATAGTCCGCATCGCTGCGCAGGTCGGTGTTCGGGTAGAGCAGGATCTGGCCGCTCAGCGCCGGGCCGTTTTCCGCTACGGCGCGTGCAGCGAGAACGGTTGCGAGCGTGCCGCCGATGCTGTCGCCGGACACGACGATCCGCGTTGCGTCGATATCGAGCGCTTCGGCTTGCGCGAAGAGTCCCGTCAAGGCGGTCCAGCTATCGTCGAGTTGGGCGGGAAAGCGGTGTTCGGGTGCGAGGCGATAGGCGGGGGCGGCGACCAGCCAGCCGGTGCGGTTGGCCAGCGCGCGCAACGCCGGGTCGTGACCGTCGATCGACCCCGCGATCGCTCCGCCGCCGTGGATGTGGAGCAACAGCGGCAAGGGGCCCGGCTTCGGCCGATACAGGCGCACGACCAGCGGCCCCGTTTCGGACGGCAACAGGAGGTGCGCGATCGCGTGCACGGGTTCGGGGTCGCCGGAAAACGTCTTGAGCAGGGCTGTCTGATAGCGGAAATCCGCCAGCCACTGCGCGTCGTTCGCCATGGGGTCGGCGTCCGGTGCCAGTGTCGCGATCGTATCGAGTATCGTCCGGGCCTGTCGATCCACCTGCATCTCCTTCGGACTTGGGACGTTCGACGGTTGCGACGGGTTCCCGCTCGCGCGCACTGCGACTTTGGACATGGCTGCGCGTTCGGCCCACAACAGATACGAAGGAGATCGTGATGAAGCGGACGGGCAAGGGCTTGATTGGTGGTGCGGTGCTGGCGGCGATGTCAGGGATCGGGCTGTCGCTCTATTCGAGCCGGGTCGCGCGTAAGGCCGAGGAACTGGTGCCCGCGGAGGGTCGCTTCCTCGACGTGGCGGGTGCGCGGCTACACTATCTCGATGTCGGATCCGGTCCGACGATCGTCATGGTGCATGGGCTCGGCGGACAGTTGCGCAACTTCAGCTATGCGCTCGTCGACCAGTTGAAGGACGACTATCGCGTGATCGTCGTTGACCGGCCGGGCTCGGGTTACTCGGTCGCGACTGGCGCCACGACGCCCGGGATCATCGCGCAGGGGGCGATCATCGCCGACTTCATCCAGAAGCTCGGGCTCGATCGGCCGCTGTTCGTCGGCCATTCGCTGGGCGGCGCGATCGGGCTGGCAGTAGGCCTCGACCATCCGCATCTGGTCCGCGCACTCGCGCTGATCGCGCCGCTGACGCAGCCGCTGGAGCAGGTGCCGGAGAGTTTCCGCGGGCTTGCACGGATTCCGTCGGGTGCGCGGCTGGCGTTCGCGCAGGTGCTCGGCACGCCGCTGAGCCGCCTGACCGCGAAGAAGACGCTCGAGGGTGTGTTTGCGCCCGAGGCGGTGCCGGAGGATTTCGTGACGCGGGGCGGCGGTGCGCTGTCGGCGCGACCGATCGCGATTGCGGCGGCGGCGGCGGATCTTGCCGGGGCGAACGACGACGTGAAGGCGATGGTCGGGCGGTATGCGGAGATCGCTGTGCCGGTGCGGATTTTGTTCGGGCGGCAGGATGCGATCCTCGATCCGGCGTGGAACGGTCACCGGACGGCGGCGGTGGTTCCGGGGGCCAAGATCGACACGATCGAGGGCGGGCACATGATCCCGATCACCGTGCCTGAGGCTTGTGCGCGGTTTGTAAGGGCTGCGTTTGCGGCTGGGTGATGCGTTGCCTGATAGAGCACACCCAAACACATCCACCCCGGCGGAGGCCGGGGCCCAATTGGAATGGTCGATGTAACTGAGGACAGCGCTCCGTTAGCGACGGTCCCCAATTGGGCCCCGGCCTTCGCCGGGGTGGTGTCAGGATGGTCCGCAACGCGAGTCTGTAACTATGCCGACAACTCTCGCCTCCTTGTTCTCCCGCGAAGGCGGGAGCCCAGTCTGGGTCCCCGCCTTCGCGGGGAAACAAGCTGGAGGCGGGTCAGCCCGCGACGGGCAACTTCACCTTGCCCGCATCATCGCGCTCCAGCGGGCTATAGGACAGCACGACTTCCAGCAACAACGGGCCGCCGTAGATGTGGGGAAACAGCTGGCCCCCCCGCGACTCTTCCCACTTCACGTCGTCGCCGAGCGCTTCGAGATCGATCGCCGCGACGTGCAGGTCGGACTGGCCGGCGAAATGCTTGTCGACCGTCTCGGTCAGCTGCTCGGCGGTCGAGAGGTGGATGTAGCCGTCGGCCACATCCACCGGCGCGCCCGCGAAGCTGCCGCTTTCCAAGGTCGCCAACTGCTCCCCCGTCAGCACCTTATACGCGATCGGATCGCGGCTCATTCGCCGTCCTCCGGTCCCGCCGCGGTGTCGTCGCCGATCGTCGCGCCGGTATCGGGTGCGATCTCCGGGGTCGCGTCGGCCAGGTTGACCTCGGCCTCGTCCTCGGTTTCCTCGATCCGTGCGGCCGAGACGACGACCTCGCCCTTGGCCACGTCGAACAGCTTCACGCCGGCCGAATTGCGGCTGATCACGCGGAGCGACGCCAGCGTCGTGCGGATCAGTTTCGCCTGGTTGGTCACCAGCATCAACTGATGGCCCTTCGCCGCAGCGAAGCTCGCCACCACCGGGCCGTTGCGCGCGATGTTGTCGATGTTGGTGATGCCCTGGCCACCGCGACCCGTGCGGCGGTAATCATAGGCGCTCGAGAGCTTGCCATAGCCGTTCTCGCAGACCGTCAGGATGAACTGCTCGCGGTCCTTGAGATCGTTGTAGCGCTCGTCGCCCATGCCGTGATCGCCCTCGCGCTCGCCCTTCCACGGTGCGAACTTGAGGTACGTTTCGCGCTCGTCCGGCGTCGCGCCGACGCGGTGGAGGACCGACAGCGAGATGACCTCGTCGTCGCCCTTCAGCGTGATGCCGCGCACGCCGGTCGAGGTGCGGCTCTGGAACTCGCGGACGTCGTCGCCGGCAAAGCGGATCGCCTTGCCGCACTTGGTCGCGAGCAGCACGTCGTCATGCTCGCTGAGCAGCGCGACGCCGATCAGCTTGTCCTCGGAACCCTCTTCGAACCGCATCGCGATCTTGCCGTTCGACGGCACGTTGGTGAACGCATCCATCGCGTTGCGGCGCACGAGCCCGCGCTGCGTCGCGAACATGACGTGCAGGCGGCTCCACTCGCTGAGATCCTCCGGCAGCGGGAGCACGGTCGAGATCGTCTCGCCCGGCGCCAGCGGCAGCAGGTTGATCATCGGCCGGCCACGCGTGGCGGGGCCACCCTCGGGCAGGCGCCAGACCTTGTAGCGATACACCTTGCCGAGGTTCGAGAAGAACAGCACCGGGGTGTGCGTCGAGGTGACGAACAGCTCGGTGACGACGTCCTCGTCCTTCGTCGACATGCCCGCGCGACCCTTGCCGCCGCGGGCCTGCGCGCGGAACGTGTCGAGGCTGGTGCGCTTGATATAGCCCTGCATGGTCACGGTGACGACCATGTCCTCGCGCTCGATCAAATCCTCGTCGTCGATGCCGTTGGCGGCGGCGGCGATCTCGGACCGGCGCGGCGTGGCGAATTCGTCGCGGATCGCGATCAGCTCGCCACGCATCACTTCGTACAGCTTTGCGCGATCACCGAGGATGTGGAGCAGCTCGCCGATCGTCGCGGCCAGCGCCTTCAGCTCGTCACCGATCTCGTCGCGGCCGAGCAGCGTCAGACGGTGCAGACGCAGATCGAGGATCGCGCGGACCTGCGGCTCGGACAGCTTGTAGATGCCCTCCTGCTGCTTGTCCTCGACCGCCTCGACCAGCGCGATGTACGGCGCGATCTCCTCGACCGGCCATTCGCGTGCGAGCAGCTTGCCGCGTGCTTCCGCCGGGCTCGACGATCCGCGGATGATCTTGACGACTTCGTCGAGGTTGGTGACCGCGATGACGAGGCCGAGCAACAGATGCGCGCGCTCGCGTGCCTTGGCGAGCTCGAACTTAGACCGCCGCGTGATGACCTGCTCGCGGAAGGTAATGAACGCGCCGATGATGTCGCGCAGGTTGAGCAGTTCGGGGCGGCCGCCGCGGATCGCCAGCATGTTGGCGGGGAAGCTCGACTGCGCCGGCGTGTGGCGCCAGAGCTGGTTGAGCACCACGTCGGGGGTCGCGTCGCGCTTCAGGTCGATGACGATGCGGACGCCCATGCGGCTCGATTCGTCGCGGATGTCGCTGACGCCTTCGATCCGCTTGTCCTTGGCGGCTTCGGCGATCTTCTCGACCAAGCCGTTCTTGCCGGTCTGGAAGGGGATTTCGGTCAGGACGATCGAGCGACGGTCGCCCTTGCCCTCCTCGACGATATGGCGCGAGCGGACGATGATCGAGCCACGGCCGGTTTCGTAGGCCGACTTGGCACCCGCACGCCCGAGGATGATCGCACCGGTGGGGAAGTCGGGACCGGGGACGATCTCGAACAGTTCCTCGGTCGTGATCGCGCCGTTTTCCATATAGGCGAGGCACGCGTCGATGACTTCGCCGAGATTGTGCGGCGGGATGTTGGTCGCCATGCCGACGGCGATGCCGCCCGCGCCGTTGACCAGCAGGTTGGGGAAGCGCGCCGGCAGCACCGAAGGCTCGCGCTCCGAGCCGTCGTAATTGGGCGTGAAGTCGACCGTGTCCTTGTCGAGATCGCCGAGCAGCGCGTTCGCCACCTTGCCAAGACGTGCCTCGGTGTAGCGCATCGCCGCGGGCGGATCGGGATCCATCGAGCCGAAGTTACCCTGGCCGTCGATCAGCGGCACGCGCATCGACCAGTCCTGCGTCATGCGGGCCAAGGCGTCGTAGATCGAGCTGTCGCCGTGCGGATGGTATTTACCCATCACGTCACCGACGATGCGCGCGGACTTGCGGTAGGGTTTGCCGGCGACGAAGCCGCTTTCGTGCGCGCCGTACAGGATGCGGCGATGAACGGGCTTCAGGCCGTCGCGGACATCGGGCAGGGCGCGCGCGACGATGACGCTCATCGCATAGTCGAGATAGCTCGACTTCATCTCGTCGACGATCGAGATCGTGGCGATGCCGGCGGGCTCGCCGCCGGTGGGTTCGGCGAGTGTGGTCTCGTCGGTCAAATCTGAACGCTTTCGGCTTGTGTCGGTATGATGACAGACCTTAGCCGAGGGGCCGGCGCCTTACCACCCCCGCGCACGCGTACGCACGCGAGGGCTGGTGGTTTCATCGTTAATTTGCGGGTTATTTGCAGGCGGTCTTGGTCTTGTTGCCGGCAAGCGAGCAATCATAGGTGACGGTCTTGCCGTTCGCCAGCTTGGCGGTGACCATGCGGCCTTTCCTGACCGTGGTGGTGCGCTTGGCGATCTTGGTGTTGCCCATTGGCGTGGTGGTCTTGGTGGTGGTCGTGTGCGTCGCGACGGTCTTCGGCTGGATGGTCTTGGCCTGCGTCGCGGCGATCGCAGCGCCGCCGGACAGGAGCGCGCCGCCGGCGAGGATCGCGAGGGGGAGGGACTTCGTCATGGGGGGTATCCTCTCTGCTTCGGCCTTGGTGGACGATAGAGAGAGACTGCGCCGGGGGACCTGACTGCGTGATGGCAGGCGGGTGAAATCCGCGTCATGGAGCCGGACTACTTCTTACCCCTACCTGGAAGGGAGGGGCAGGGGGTGGGTCGGCTTCCGCATTAGCGAGCCGTCGTGGTCTACAACCGACCGACCCACCCCCAACCCCTCCCTTCCAGGGAGGGGGGAAGTAGAAGGAGCAGTTAGGGCGTGACCTCGACCCCGTCCCAAGCGAACAGCTTCCCGCTGTCCGGCGCGCGCAGGCCGTCGATCACGTCGAGCAACTGCACCGCAGCCCGGTCGGCTTTGAACAGGTTGCCGGGCGTCACATTCCCCTGGAACGGCTTCGACAGCCCGGTATCGACCGTCCCCGGATGGAGCCCCACGACGATCCCGCTCGAATTGCGCCGCTTGTCCTCGATCGAGATCGTCCTCACCAGCTGGTTCAGCGCCGCCTTCGACGCGCGGTAGCCATACCAGCCGCCGAGCTTGTTATCGCCGATGCTGCCGACCCGCGCCGACAGTACCGCGAACACGATCCGCCCCGCCTTCGGTGTCACCGGCAGGAAATGCTTCGCGACCAGCGCCGGTCCGATCGCGTTGATCGCGAAGTTGCGCGCCATCCATACCGGATCGAGCTCGCGCATCGCCTTCTCAGGTCCCTTGTCGCCATCGTGCAGCAGGCCCGTCGCGACGATCACCAGCGTCGGCGACCCGACACGCGCAGCCGCCGCGGCAATGCTCGCCTCGTCCTCCAGATCGAGATGCCGGTCGCCGCTCTCCGACCGCGAGAACCCGTAGACCCGATCGAACGCGCCCTCCTCAATCAGCGCTTCCTCAAGCGCCTTGCCGATCCCGCCCGAGGCGCCGATGACGACCGCGCTGCTCACTTGCGCACGAACCGGAACTGCGCGTCGCTGCTGCCCGCCGCGTCATAGGCATAGCCGTCGCTGTCGAAGCCCTTGATCCCCTCGATATCATCGACGCGGTGCTCGGCCAGCCACCGCGCGACCATGCCCCGCGCCTTCTTCGCGTGAAAGCTGACGAACTTCTGCGCCTCGCCCTCGCGGAAATCGATCGCCACGACGCGGATCGACTTGGGCAGCTTGCCGTCTGCCGCGGCCCAATATTCCTGGCTGGCAAGGTTCAGGATCGTCCCCGATCCCTCCGCCTCGACGTCGTCCGCGAGCAGCTTGGCGATCTGATCGCCCCACCAGTCGGTCAGCTTCGTCTTCCGCGGCGCCCAGCGCGTGCCCATCTCCAACCGGTAGGGCCGCATCAGGTCAAGCGGCCGCAACAGACCGTACAGCCCCGACAGCATCCGCACATGATCCTGCGCATAATCCACCGCCGCCTCGTCGAGCGTCTTCGCCTCGAGCCCGGTATAGACGTCGCCCGCGAACGCGAACATCGCCGGCCGCTCGGGCAGCGTGTCGAAATCGCGATACCGGTCCGCGTTCAGCTTCGCCAGCGCGGGCGAGATGTGCATTAGTTCCGACAGCTTCTTCTGCGTCAGGTGCGCGGCGGCATGCGCGAGCGTCTTCGCCTCGTCGGCAAACCGCGGCGTGGTGGGCTCGAGCTTGGGCAGTGCGCTCTCGTAATCGAGCGTCTTGGCGGGCGATAGGACAGCGATCATGGCCGCGATCTAGCTATGGCGGGGGGCGCGTTCAATTGCCGTTCACGCGCAATCGCACATCTGCGGGATCCAAGCCGCTCGCTTGAACGTATGCATGGCGGACCATATAGCGTCGTCGCGCGCCGCCAACCTGAGGGTGCCGACGCAAAGGGAGAGTTTCCGCATGAAGACCATTTCGAAGCTTGCACTGATTGCGGCGTTCGCCACCGGCACGAGCGGCCTCGCGCTGTCGGCGCCCGCGTTCGCCAAGGACAAGAAGGCCGATGCCGCGCCGGCGATGAAGCTGAGCCCGGAAGTGCAGAAGCCCGGCGTCGCCGCGCAGACCGCGCTCGCCGCCAAGGATTATGCCGGTGCGCAGACCGCGATCGACCAGATCGACGCAGCCGCCAAGACCGATTACGAGAAGTATATCGGCGCCGCGCTGCGCTATCAGCTCGAGAACGAGAAGCTGGTCGCGGCACAGACCGCCAATCCCAACGCGCCGATCAACGAGACGACGCTCGCCGGGCCGCTCGATGCGCTGATCGCCAATGCCGCGACCCCGGCCGCCGATCGTGGCCGCTACGCGTATCGCCGCGGTGCGCTCGCCTTCAACGGCAAGCAGTATCCGATCGCGCTCCAGTATTTCGCCAAGGCCAAGGAGCTCGGCTACAACGATCCGAACCTGTCGCTGCAGATCATCAAGTCGAAGATGGACAGCGGCGACGTCGCCGGTGCGACCGCCGATCTCGACGCCAGCATCGCGCAGATGACCGCGGCGGGGCAGAAGGCTCCCGAGGAATATTACCGCTATGCGGTCGCCAAGTCGTATGCCGCCAAGCGCAACGCCGACACGATGGCGTGGCTGAAGAAGTGGATCACCGCCTATCCGACCGCGAAGAACTGGCGCGACGTGCTGATCCTGTCGGGTATCCAGCAGAACGCGCTGATCCCGCTCGACGAAGCACAGAAGGTCGACATCTTCCGCCTGATGCGGGCGACCAACTCGCTCGCCGACCAGACCGACTATCTGCAATACGCCGATAGCGTGAACCGTCGCGGTCTGCCGAGCGAGGCGCAGGCCGTGCTCAAGGAAGGCATGGCGCAGGGCAAGATCCCGGCGTCGAACACGATGGCCAAGGGGCTGCTCGCCGACGCGACCAAGAACATCGCCGCCGACGGTCCGCTCGCGGGCCTCGAAAAGCGCGCGACGACTGCGGCCAACGGCAAGCTCGCCGCCGGTACGGCCGATGCGTATCTCGGCCAGAACAACTACGCCAAGGCGGTCGAACTGTACCGCGTGGCGTTGCAGAAGGGCGGCGTCGACGCCGACGACGTCAACCTGCACATGGGCATCGCGCTCGCCCGCTCGGGCGACAAGGCGGGTGCCGCGACCGCATTCGCCGCGGTCAAGGGTTCGCCCAAGGCGGATGTCGCCGGCCTGTGGAACACCTGGCTCGGCGCACCAGCCGCGTAAGCGATCCGGCGTTATTCGAGAGGAAACGGGGCGGCAGCGATGCCGCCCCGTTTTCGTTTGGGGGCTCGCCAGCCAGGCACGCCGTCTCGAACCACCCACTGAAGGGAGAGCTGCCAGGCTCCCCTCCCTGGAAGGGGGGGGCAGGGGGGTGGGTAGGCCGGCTCGTGTCGATGAGGTCTGAACCTCGCGGCGACCGACCCACCCCCAACCCCTCCCTTCCAGGGAGGGGCGAAGGTACACAAGCCTAGTCCACCACCACCGGGATCCCCGACAGCGCCTTGGCCGTGCGGATCGTCAGCGACGTCTTCACGCTCGCCACGTTGGGTGCCGGCGTCAGGTGCGTCGTCAGGATTTCCTGGAAACTCTTCAGATCCGCCGCGACGATCTTCAGGATGAAGTCGATCTCGCCGTTGAGCATGTGACATTCCCGGATTTCCGGAATATCCGCGATATGATGCTCGAACGCGGCAAGGTCGTGCTCGGCCTGGCTGCGCAGCGACACCATCGCGAACACCGTGATCGGGAAGCCCAGACGGCCCGCATCGAGATCGGCATGATAGCCGCGAATAGCCCCCGCCTCCTCGAGCGCGCGGACGCGGCGCAGGCAAGGCGGTGCGGTAAGGCCCACCTGGTCGGCCAGGTCGACATTGGTCATCCGACCGTCGGCCTGCAACAGCGACAGGATCTGCCGATCGATCCGGTCAAAACTCATTTCACGCAACTCCCGATAGGCATCGCAAACCAAGCGATTCATTCCTCATAGCGATAAGATTGTTGCGGCGAAACGCAATTGTCCCACTATGCGACGAACCTTCCGTCCTGCCGAAATGGCCTGTTCCGTCGCCAGGGGGGCCGCGTTAAGGAATCGGTACGGAGAGCGTGGTAGTCCCATGACAACCGGGGAGCGATGTGCGGTTCGACGATAGCCTGAAGACGATCCTCGCTGCCGACATGGCCACCGGTTTCGGCGCGCAATCCGCGTGGCGCCAACTGGTGGACCTGATGGGCCGCGGTCGGGCGGCGGTCGACGAACCGGCCATCGCGCGACTGCGCCTGTTGCGTCAGGCGGTGCCGGTCGAGGTCCGCGCGGCCAGCGCGCGCGCGCTCGCGTTCGCTCGGCCCGACGCGAACCTAGTCGGGTTCTTCGCCGAGGATGCGCTGGCGATCGCCGCACCGGTGCTGCGGACCGCGACGCTGGAGCCCGACGAGTGGCTGGCGATCCTGCCGCGCCTGACGCCCGCCAGCCGTTCGGTGTTGCGCCATCGCCGCGACCTGCCGGCGGAGGTCCAGCGTGGCTTGCAGAGCTTCGGTCCGGTCGACTTCGTGCTGCCGCAACCCGATGCGCCGGTCGAGGCGGAGACGACCCTTGTGGAGCCGATCGCTGACGGGCCAGCGCTGGCCGAAGAGCCGCCTGTCGTCGAAGAACCCGTTGCCGAGGTGTTCGCTCCACCCCCGATCGACACGCCGCCTGCCGCCGCGCCCGAACCGTTGCTCTATTCCGCGCCCCTCAGCGAAACCCCGTTCATGGCGCTGGGCGCAGTCGCCCGAGGGCTGCCGTTCGTCGCCGAGGCGTTTCGTCACGCCAAGCTCGCCGAGACCGAACCTCCCGTCGTCGAACCGACCGGACCTGCGCCGGCGGACCGGTTCGAGATCTCCGACCTCGTCGCGCGGATCGAGGCGTTCAACCGCGACCGTATCGTCGACGCCGCCACCCCGACACCGGCGGCGGCCGAAATCGAGAGCTTCCGCTTCGAAACCGACGCGCAAGGCATCATCCGCATGGTCGACGGGGTCGCGCGCTCGGCGCTGGTCGGCGTGTCGCTCGCCTATGCCGCGCAACAGGGCGAGGCGCATCTCGACGGCGTCGCGGCCGGCGCATTCCGCCGCCGCTCGCGGTTCAGCGACGCGCGGCTCGAAGTCGGCGGACTGTCCGACGCGTTCGGATCCTGGCGGCTGTCCGGCGTGCCCGCGTTCGAACACGCGTCGGGCCGCTTCATCGGTTTCCGCGGCACCGCGCGCCGCCCGCGTCGCGACGAGACCGCTCACCCGGCGCGCGTGCCGGTGCGCCCATCGTCGCCCGTCGCGGATTCGCTCCGGCAGCTCGTCCATGAACTGCGCACGCCGACCAACGCGATCGCCGGGTTCGCCGAGCTGATCGAGACGCAGTTGCTCGGCCCCGTCTCGCCGACCTATCGCGACCGTGCGACGGCGATCCGCACGCAGGCGGGCGACCTGCTCGCCGCGATCGACGATCTCGATACCGCCGCACGGATCGAAGGCCATGCGCTCGACCTGAGGCCGACCACGGTGCCGGTCCGTGCGTTGCTCGACCGCGTCACGAAGGATCTGCAGCCGCTCGCGACGCTGCGCGGGGCGAGCCTGTCCGTGGCGATGCCGGCGGGCGACTGCGATATCCTCGGCGACGATCGCGCGGTCGAACGGCTGGTCGGTCGCCTGCTCGCCGCGCTGGTTTCGGCGGGGCGTCAGGGGGAACAGCTCGGGATCGTCGTGCGGCCGGTGGCCGACACGATCATGATCGAGTTCGACCGCCCCGCCGCACTCGCCGCGCATGCGACCGACGTGCTGCTCAGCATCGACGCCGAACAGGAGGGCGACGGCGCGCCGCTGCTCGGCACCGGCTTCGCGCTGCGCCTTGCGCAAAACCTCGCGGTCGAACTCGGCGGCGTCCTGACGATCGGCGCGGAACGCCTCACGCTGCAACTCCCGGCCGCCGATGTCGTGGAAGCGGAGCGTACCGCCGACGACCAGCGGTGACTTACCGCCCGCCGCGGCCGACCGACGCGCAGCGGGTGGTCTGGCCCGAGGATTTCGGCACCCGCTTCACCGTCTTCGTCGATGTCGAGGAAGAGTTCGACTGGCGCGCTCCCCATGATGCCCGCAACCGCGCGACGACCGCGATGGCCGCATTCCCCGACGCGCATCGCCGGTTCGCCGAGCGTGGCGTCGCGCTCACCTGCATGATCGATCACCCGATCGCCACCGATCCGGCTTCGGTCGCGATCCTGTCGCGCGTCATCGAGGATGGACGGTCGGAGATCGGCACACAGTTGCATGCCTGGGTCAATCCGCCGTTCGAGGGGGCGGCGACATCGGCGGCGAGCTATGCGGGGAACCTGCCGCGGGCGTTGGAGGCCGCCAAGCTCGAGACGCTCACGTCGGCGATCACGACCGCATTCGGCGCGGCTCCTCGTGCGTATCGCGCCGGCCGTTACGGCATCGGGCCGCATAGTTTCGACCTGCTGGCGGCGCTTGGCTACCGGATCGATAGTTCGGTTCGTCCCGGCTACGATTACAGCGGCGATGGCGGCCCGGACTTCTCGATAGCGGACGCGGGCGCGTATCGCGCGCGCGGCATCGTCGAGCTGCCGCTGACCACCGTATTCACCGGCCGCGCGCGACGGGGCGGTGCCTGGCTGTACCGTGCGCTAGGCCGCGTACCGAAGGGCCGGGGGGTATTCGCGCGCGCGCGCCTGTTGTCGCGGATCGCGCTGACCCCCGAGGACATGCCGATCGCTGCCGCGCTCGAGGCGGTGGCGGTCGCGGCGGGCGAAGGGTTGCGGCTGTTCAACCTGTCGTTCCACTCGCCGTCGCTCGCGCCCGGCCATACGCCTTATGTACGCGACGCTGCGGATCTGAAGCGATTCCATGCCTGGTGGACGACGATGCTCGACGAGTTCGAGCGGCGCGGCATCCGCAATGCCTCGCTTGACGAGATCATCGCGGCGTTGGGATAGGGAGGGGCGTTCGAGCGATCCTCCCCCGCCAGGGGGAGGTGGCACCGAAGGTGACGGAGGGGGAGGATGCGGAACAAGCGTTATCGCTTACCTCCCCCTCCGTCTGGCAAGGGCCAGCCCCCTCCCCCTGGCGGGGGAGGATCGTAGACGCGGCGATTGCGACATTGGGCTCATGGGTGCGCAGGATGGTGTCGTTCGCCAACCCAAAACCAAAAAGGGCGGCCCGTTGCCGGACCGCCCTTCTGATACGCAGATACTGAAAGCGAGATTAGCGCTTCGAGAACTGGAAGCTACGACGGGCCTTCGCCTTGCCGTACTTCTTGCGCTCGACGACGCGGCTGTCGCGGGTCAGGAAGCCTGCTGCCTTCACCGAGGCGCGCAGCACCGGCTCGAAGCGGGTCAGGGCCTGGCTGATGCCGTGCTTGACCGCACCGGCCTGGCCCGAAAGGCCACCGCCCTTGACGGTGCAGACGACGTCGTACTGACCTTCGCGCTCGGTGATGCCGAACACCTGGTTGATCACGAGGCGCAGCGTCGGACGTGCGAAATACACTTCCTGGTCACGACCGTTGATCGTGATCTTGCCGGTGCCGGGCTTGACCCAGACGCGGGCGACGGCGTCCTTGCGACGGCCAGTCGCGTAAGCGCGGCCCTGCTTGTCGAGGATCTGCTCGCGCAGCGGCATCGGCTCGCGGACGGGCTCGTTCGAGACCGGCGCTGCGAGATCGCCTTCGCCGGTCGGCAGAGCCTGTTCGGCGGGGGCAGCCGGCGCGGGCTGGTTGGTCAGGCTCGCGAGATCGGCGAGCGACTGGCGGTTGTCGGACATTATGCGCCCACCTTGTTCTTGCGGTTCATGCTGCCGATGTCGAGGACGGCAGGGTTCTGTGCCTCGTGCGGATGCTCGGTGCCCTTGAAGATACGCAGGTTGCGCATCTGCTCACGACCCAGGGGCCCACGCGGAATCATGCGCTCGACAGCCTTTTCGAGAACGCGCTCCGGGAAGCGGCCGTCGAGGACCTTGGCGGCCGTGATGCCCTTGATGCCGCCGGCGTAACCGGTGTGCTTGTAATAGATCTTCTTCGCGGCCTTGTTGCCGGTGAAGCGGATCTTGTCGGCGTTGATCACGACGACGTTGTCACCGCAATCGACATGCGGGGTGAACGACACCTTGTGCTTGCCGCGCAGGACGTTGGCGATGATCGATGCGGCACGACCGACGACGAGACCTTCCGCGTCGACGATATGCCACTGCTTCTCCACCTCGGCCGGCTTCGCCGACTTGGTGGTCTTCATGAGCGCCTTCATGGGCGTTAGACCTTCCAGATTGAATGCAAGCGCACCAAGGGAAGGATCCCGCAGCGCGAATGCCGGCCTAATGCTGAAAGGGGGGCTTCAAGTCAAGCTTTCCGCCGGTTTCCTGACGGGTATTATTATACCCGCTGCTTTAGGCGGGGTGCCGTACCTACGGCATGGGCGGCAAACATCGCGGCGATCAGGAGGAGTGCGGAATTCCCCTGGTGCGCCACCGCGACGTCGATCTGCACGCCGGTCATCAGCGTGGCGATGCCCAGCATGATCTGGAGCGTGACGAGCCCGACCACGAAGAACCCCGCGCTGCTGCCGGTCTTGGTCGCCTTCACGGCCAGCCAGATCAGCCCGGCAGCGGCGGCAAATGCGAACCAGCGGTGGATGAACTGCACGACGATCGGGTTGTCGACCGCGTTGCTCCAGGCGGGGTTCACCATCGGCACGTCGGCAGGGAACAGGCCGTCGCCCATCAGCGGCCAGCTGGCGAACGCATAGCCGGCGTCGAGCCCGGCGGTGAACGCGCCGTAGACCAGCTGCACGAACAGCAGCGCCAGCGCGAGGATCGCGACGGGCGCGAGGCGGGCAGGGGCGGCGAGCGGATTGCGGTGCAGCGCCATCAGGTCTAGCGCGGTCCACACGATCCCCGCGAGGATCGTCAGCGCGGTCAGCAGATGCACGGCGAGCCGGATATGGCTGACGTCGGTCCGCACCGACAGGCCAGAGGCGACCATCCACCAGCCGATCGCGCCCTGGAATGCGCCGAGTGCGAGCAACGCCGACAGGCGCCAGCCGTACCCCGCCGGGATCCGCTTGCGGACCGCGAACCAGATCAGCGGCGCCGCGAAGGCGAGGCCGATCAGCCGGCCCCATAACCGGTGCAGATATTCCCAGAAGAAGATCGCCTTGAACCCGCCGAGCGTCATGTCCGCGTTGAACGCGGCGTATTCGGGGATGCGCTTGTAGGCGTCGAACTCGGCCTGCCACTGCGCGTCGTTGAGCGGCGGGATGATCCCGCTGATCGGCTTCCACTGCGTGATCGACAGCCCCGACTCGGTCAGCCGCGTGATCCCGCCGATGACGACCATCGCGACGATCAGCGCCGCTACCGTGTACAGCCACAGGGCGATCGCACGAGGACGGGCTTTGGTGAGAAAGGCGGCGCTGGGTTGAAGCATGGCGGCGTATTACTCCCCTGAAGGGCGCGGCGCTATCGCTTCGTGGTGCGCCATTGCTTCATGTTGTTGGAGATGCCGCAGGGGGCGTGGCGTCAAACCCCTCTCCGTCATCCTGACGAAAGTCAGGACCCAGGGTACCAAGCACTGCGGGTTAAGGCTCTGGGTCCTGACTTTCGTCAGGATGACGGCGGCGAGGCGGGAGATGATCAGCCAACACCGATAAAATTCCACAAGAGAATCAGCAATGTAATGTTGTATCCTGTCAGGCGCCCGTCTATATCAAACCCACGATGATGCCCTCGGCCACGCATACCCACCGTTTCACCGGTCTCGATCGCTATGCGATCGGGCTGTCGGGCCTGTGCATGGTGCATTGCCTGGCGACTTCCGTGCTAGTCGCGCTGATGTCTACCGCGAGTGGGTTCCTGCTCGATCCGATCTTCCACGAGGTCGGTCTGACGATCGCGATCGGCCTGGGTGCGCTGGCGCTCGGCCGCGGGGTGCTCAATCACGGCTATATGATGCCCGCCGCGATGGGCGCGCTCGGGCTCGGCATCATGGCGGGCGCGATGACTTTGCCGCACGACAGCGGCGGCGGCGAGACGCTGTGGACTATCGTTGGCGTCGGCCTGCTCGCGTTCGGTCACGATCTCAACCGTCGCGCCGACAGTTGAGCGGGTTGCTGGAACACCTCCGGCATCCTACTTCATCCAGCATGGCGCACGCTCACAACCACACCGAACCGCAGGGCGCCGATCTCACCATCGCAGCGCAGACGACGCTGGAAAAAGCCGGCGAGCAATGGACGTCGATGCGCGCGAGCGTGTTCGCCGCGCTGGCGAGCTTCGAGAAACCCGCCTCCGCCTACGATATCGCCGAGGCTGTTTCGAAATCCGAAGGCCGGCGGGTTGCGGCGAACAGCGTGTACCGCATCCTCGACCTGTTCGTCGGCGCGAACCTCGCGCGGCGTGTCGAGAGCGCCAACGCCTATGTCGCCAACGCGCATCCGGATTGCCTGCACGACTGCATCTTCCTGGTCTGCGACTCCTGCGGCCAGACCACGCATCTCGATAACGACACGATCACCAAGGGCGTCCGCAACGCGGCGGAGGCGGCAGGCTTCTCGCCGGTTCGCCCGGTGATCGAAGTGCGTGGGCGTTGTGCGGAGTGCGAGGCGAAGTAGCCTGGGCACCACTTGATCCTCCCCCTGGCGGGGGAGGATCAGATTTAGCCCAGATGCTTCCCCATCCGGATCATCGGCACCGGCACCTCCCCCGACGTCTCGATTCGCTCGATCGGCAGATACCCGCACGCCCGGTACAGCGGCTCCCCCGCCAAAGTCGCCATCATCTCCGCCCGAGCAAATCCCGCCTCACGCGCCGCCGCTTCGCAAACCGACAGCACCAACCGTCCGACACCCCGCCGCACGAAATCCGGATCCGTATACATCGCCCGGATTCGTGCCGCATCGCGCGCCGGGTCCAGCAGCGCCGAATCGCGCAACGCGGTGCTGTGATCGCCACCATAGAGCGTCGCCCGCCGGCTCCACCCGCCACATCCGGCCAGCCGCCCATCCGACTCCACCAGCACATACGTCCCGTCCGCGATCAGCTGCGTATCCAGCCCCATCACCGCACGGCTCGCTTCCACCTGCGCCGGCGTGAGGAAGTCTCCCTGCAACACGCCGATCGCCCGCGTCATCAGCGCCGCGATCGCCGGGATATCCGCCTCGACGGCAACACGGTGCGTAAAGTTCATAATTGTGCACTTCCCGAGCAATTTCAGCGCGAATGCTAGCTTAGGACACGGTAACAATCGACACGATACCCGCGCTGCATTAAGCCTGCATGATGGCCGACCTTCCCTCGACACCGCTGCTCGATACCGTTTCGACGCCCGACGACCTCCGCAAGCTGAAGCCCGATCAGCTCCGACAACTCGCCGACGAACTGCGCACCGAGACGATCTCCGCGGTCGGCACCACCGGCGGCCATCTCGGATCGGGTCTCGGCGTGGTCGAACTGACCACCGCGATCCACTACGTCTTCGACACCCCGCGCGACCGGCTGGTTTGGGACGTCGGCCACCAATGCTATCCGCACAAGATCCTGACCGGGCGCCGCGATCGCATCCGCACGCTCCGCCAGGGCGGCGGGCTCAGCGGCTTCACCAAGCGCAGCGAGAGCGAATACGACCCGTTCGGCGCGGCGCATTCGTCGACGTCGATCTCGGCGGCGCTGGGCTTTGCGGTCGCCAACAAGATCGCCGGCACGCCGGGCAAGGGCATCGCCGTGATCGGCGACGGCGCGATGTCCGCGGGCATGGCGTACGAGGCGATGAACAACGCCGAGCAGGCCGGCAACCGCCTGGTCGTGATCCTTAACGACAACGACATGTCGATCGCGCCGCCGGTCGGTGGCCTGTCGGCGTATTTGTCGCGGATCGTATCGAGTCGCGAGTTCCTTGGCATTCGCGAGCTGGCGAAGAAGCTCGCGCGTCGCCTGCCGCGCCCGTTCCACAACGCCGCGCGGAAAACCGACGAGTTCGCGCGCGGCATGACGATGGGCGGCACGCTGTTCGAGGAACTCGGCTTCTATTATGTCGGCCCGATCGACGGCCATAATCTCGATCACCTGATCCCGGTGCTCGAGAATGTCCGCGATGCGGAGGAGGGCCCGATCCTCGTCCATGTCGTCACCAAGAAGGGCAAGGGCTATGCGCCCGCCGAGGCCGCCGCGGACAAATATCACGGCGTCCAGAAGTTCGACGTGATCTCCGGCGTGCAGACCAAGGCGCCCCCGGGCCCGCCGCAATACCAGAACGTGTTCGGGGCGCAGCTCGTCGCCGAGGCCGCGAAGGACCCAAGGATCTGCGCGATCACCGCGGCGATGCCGTCGGGCACCGGGCTCGACGCGTTCGCCAAGGCGTATCCCGACCGGTTCTTCGACGTCGGTATCGCCGAGCAGCACGGCGTGACCTTCGCAGCCGGCCTCGCAGCACAGGGCATGCGCCCGTTCTGTGCGATCTATTCGACATTCCTCCAGCGCGCGTACGATCAGGTCGTGCATGACGTGGCGATCCAGAACCTGCCGGTGCGCTTTGCGATCGATCGCGCAGGGCTCGTCGGTGCGGACGGCGCGACCCATGCCGGGTCGTTCGACGTCACGTACCTCGCGACGCTGCCGAACTTCGTCGTGATGGCGGCGGCGGACGAAGCCGAGCTGGTCCACATGACGCATACCGCGGCGCAGTACGACACCGGCCCGATCGCGGTGCGGTATCCGCGCGGCAACGGCACCGGCGTCGCGTTGCCCGAGACCCCGCAGCTGCTGGAGATCGGCAAGGGCCGCATTGTCCGCGAAGGCAAGACCGTCGCGATCCTGTCGCTCGGCACGCGTCTCGAGGAGGCGCTCAAGGCCGCCGAGGTCCTCGAAGCCAAGGGGCTGTCGACGACGGTCGCCGATCTGCGCTTCGCCAAGCCGCTCGACGTCGACCTGATCCGCAAGCTGCTGACCACGCACGAGGTCGCGGTGACGATCGAGGAGAACTCGGTCGGCGGCTTCGGTGCGCATGTGCTGACGATGGCGTCGGACGAGGGGCTGATCGACGGCGGGCTCAAGCTGCGCACGCTGCGCCTGCCGGATGTGTACCAGGACCAGGACAAGCCCGAGATCCAGTATGCCGAAGCGGGCCTCGACGCGACTGCGCTGGTCGACACGGTGCTCAAGGCGCTTCGCCACAATTCGGGCGGGGTTGCCGAAGCGCGCGCATGACCGGGCCGACCAAGGCCATCCTGATCATCGCGCTCGCGGTGATCGTGATGGTGTCGCTGAATATCGCGATGTGGCGACGCATGCGGGGTGGCCTGGCGGCGGCGAAGGCCGAGCAGGCGGCTAATCCCGAGCTGTTCGATGAGGACGGTTCCCGGATTTTTTAAGCGGACTTTGGTAGAGACCACCCCGGCGAAGGCCGGGGCCCAATTGGTGAGGTCGCAGTAACGAGGGACCGCGCTCCGTTAGCGACGTTTCCCAATTGGGCCCCGGCCTTCGCCGGGGTGGTGCAGCTTCAGGCTAGCAATCACCCGCCCAGATAATGCGCCTGCGCTGCATCGGTCGCGCTCACCGCCAAGATCGACCGCGCCGTGCTCGGAGGCAAGGCCTGCCCACGGCCATTGCCGCTCGCCGCGATCACCCGCTCCAGCAAGTCCTGCCCCTCGCGCCACCAGCCGATCCCGCTCGCGGCGTTCAGATGCCCCTGCGGTCCGGCATCGACGAAATGGCTGCCCCAGTCGGCCGCCATGCTGTGCGCGCGGTCGGGCGTGACCCAAGGGTCGTCGCTGCTCGCCACCACGATCGACGGAAAGGGCAAAGGCGTCCGCGGCGTCGGCGAGAAACCCTTCAGCTCGGCCTGTGCGCCGCCACGATCGACATCCGCCGGGGCAACCAGAAGCGCGCCGGCAACCGGCCAGCCATAAGGTTGCGGGCTGAGTTCGGCCCACCACGCCACCGCCAGGCAGCCGAGGCTGTGCGCGGCGAGAATCACCGGCGCGTCCGCGCGGCGGATTGCCTCGTCGAGTCGCGTCACCCAGGCGTTGCGGTGCGGCGTGTTCCACATGCCGAGTTCGACGCGGACCGTGTCCGGTCGCGCGTCTTCCCACAGGGTCTGCCAATGCGAGGGGCCGGAACCGCCGAGACCCGGCACGGTTAGGATGGTCGGCTGGACGGATTCATACGGTGCGAAACTACCCACAGCGCTTCTCCTTCTCCAAATTCCCGGTTTCCGGGCCCTCTGGATAGAGGGTGGAAAGCATGGGTGAACGGCGCTCTAGGGGACGCCGGTCACGCCACGCTCTCCGATATCGAAGCTAATCCCACTTAATCGATGGACAATGAGATTGCGGCGAAAGGAAGGCAGCTTGCGGTGGCCGGACGGGGCGGCGATAGGCGGGCATGGCAAGGATGCGCGCATGGTGAAAATACGGGCGGACCAGATGCTGGTCGACAGGGGCCTCGTCGAGTCGCGGACGCGTGCGCAAGCGCTGATCATGGCGGGTCTGGTGTTCGCGGGCACGAAGAAGGTCGACAAGCCCGGCCAGACGCTCCCCGACGACGTCGTGCTCGACGTGCGCGGCCGCGACCACCCCTGGGTCTCGCGCGGCGGGATCAAGCTGGCGCATGGCCTGACGCATTTCGGCTGGGACGTGAGCGGCGCGGTCGCGATCGACGTCGGCTCGTCGACCGGCGGCTTCACCGACGTGCTGCTGAAGAACGGCGCGACCAAGGTGTACGCTGTCGACAGCGGCACCAACCAGCTCGCCTGGTCGCTCCGCCAGGACGAGCGCGTCATCGTCCACGAACAGACCAGCGCGCGCATCCTGACGCCTGCGCACATCCCCGAACCGGTCGACCTGATCGTGTGCGATGCGAGCTTCATCGGCTTGGCCAAGGTGCTCGAACGGCCGATGTCCTTCGCCAAGCCCGACGCGCGGCTGATGGCACTGGTGAAGCCGCAGTTCGAGGCGGGCCGCGAGGAAGTGGGGAAGGGCGGCGTCGTCCGCGATCCCGCCATCCACCAGCGGGTCTGCGACGAGGTCGCGGCATGGCTGACCGGGCAGGGCTGGCACGTCGAGGGCGTGGTCGTAAGCCCGATCACCGGCCCCGAAGGCAATGTCGAATTCCTGATCGCGGCGCTGCACGGTGAGCGGCCCGCATCGGTTGCGGAAGCGCCAGCCGATCCCGAAACACTCCCGTCGTCCTGACGAAAACCCCCGTCATCCTGACGAACACTCCCGTCGTCCTGACGAACACCCCCGTCATCCTGACGAAAGTCAGGACCCAGGGTACCGGGCCCGGCCCTATTTGGCTCTGGGTCCTGACTTTCGTCAGGATGACGGGAGGGGTTAAGACGGGAGGGGGGTGAGCGTGCCTCCAAACCGCGACTTGGCCCCCCCAACGTGCCGGAATGAACCACTAGCGGAACGATTCTCCCGCACGCACGGTTTACGGATCGCCAAACGCGCGGCAGGACGTGCCCGCGTAGAGACGGAAGGACGTGTGTGGGCGGTATCGCTTCGAAGGGCCAGTTGAGGATGTCGTTCCTCCGCTGGGCGGTCGTGACCGTGCCCCTGATCCTGCTTCTCGGCTTCCTCTCCGGCCGATCGGTCAGCGTCGGCAGCGAGAATGCGTGGTACATGGCGCTGGCCAAGCCTGCGCTGAACCCGCCGGGCTGGGTGTTTCCCGTCGTCTGGACGACGCTCTACATCCTGATCGGGCTCGCGCTGGCGATGATCCTCAACGCACGCGGGGCGCGGCTGCGCGGGCTCGCGGTCGCGCTGTTCGTCGGGCAGTTCGTGCTCAACCTCGCTTGGACGCCCGTCTTCTTCGGCGCGCACCGGATCGGTGCGTCGGTGCTGGTGATCGTCGCGATGGTGGCGCTGTCGATCGCCGCGACCTTCGTTTTCGCGCGTATCCGGCCCGCCGCGGCGTGGCTGATGGTGCCCTATATGGTGTGGATCAGCTTTGCCGGCGTGCTCGCGTTCAGCATCGGGCAGTTGAACCCGGATGCCGAAAGCCTTGCACCCGCGGCGCATACGTCCCAAATGCTGTGACGCAGCAGTATATGCAACAGTCTCTGGGGTTTTGAAGCAATGCAGTCCGAAAACCGCGTGTTTGACGATATCGTCAAGGTCTTGAACGGTGCGGCCGGTACGCTTGCGGGCGTCGGTCGCGAAGCCGGCTCGGGCGCGCGGGAACGGGCGCGCGAATGGCTCGGCGGGCTCGATTTCGTCAGTCGCGAAGAGTTCGACGCCGTGAAGGCCATGGCCGCCGCAGCACGCGACGAGAACGATGTGTTGAAGGCGCGTCTCGATGCGCTCGAGGCCAAGTTCGCGGCCCAGTCGACGGTAACTGCACCGCTCGGGGCGTCGGTCGACTGACTTTTCCACAGTTTTCCGCACAAACGGGTTCGATGGGGTTGCCGTGGCGTTTTTGCCTCGGCACCCTTTGTCGTGCGATAAGGACCGCCAGGACCTAATGATGCTCGACCAAGTAGACCACGACCACGAAGACGCTGCTCCGATCGACATGCTCGAAAGCTATTACGCTGCGCATGGCTGGGAGCATGAGCGCCACGAGGACGAGATCGTCGCGACCGTAAAGGGTAGCTGGGCGACGTACGAACTGCGCGCCCTGTGGCGCGAAGACGATAGCGTTCTGCAATTCCTCGCTTTTCCCGACATCAAGGTGCCCGACGAGCGCCGCCAGGCAGTGTACGAGACGATCGGGCTGGTCAACGAACAGCTCTGGATCGGCCATTTCGAGCTGTGGTCGTCGAGCGGCATATTACTGTTCCGGCACGCCGCGATGGTCGATGGCGGCGATGACGGGACGATGTCGCTCGAGGCTGCCGAGTTGCTCGTCGAATCGGCGATCGAGGAGTGCGAGCGCTTCTATCCCGTGTTCCAGTTCGTGCTGTGGGGCGGCAAGACCCCCAAGGACGCGCTCGCCGCGGCACTGATTGAAACACACGGCGAGGCTTGAGGATGGCGTGTTCGGCCAAGGGCTTTCCGGCCGGTCCGCTGTGGCTGATCGGCTGCGGCAACATGGGTGGGGCGATGCTGCGGCGCTGGATCGCCGCCGGGCTCGATCCTATGAGCGTGACGGTGATCACGCGCAGCGGGAAGGGCGCCCCCGAGGGTGTCCGCTCGCTGACCGCGCTGCCCGATGAAGACGCGCCTGCCACGCTGATGCTGGCGCTCAAGCCGCAACAGATCGACGCGGCGCAGGCGTTGCTCGCGCCGATGAAGGGCGCTCCGAAGCTGTTGCTGTCGATCCTTGCGGGTGTCGATCACGCCGCGCTTGCCGGACGGTTCGAGGCCGACGCGATCGTCCGCGCGATGCCCAACCTTCCGGTCGCGATCGGCAAGGGCGTGACGTCGCTCTTCGCGCCCGGCGCATCGGTCGAGGCGACCGCCGCGGCAGAAGCATTCGCGGCCCCGCTCGGTCATTACGAATGGATCGCTGACGAAGCGCATTTCGATGCGGTGACCGCGCTGGCGGGCTGCGGCCCCGGCTTCGTGTTCCGCTTCGCCGATGCGCTCGCCAAGGCTGGCGCCGCGCTAGGCCTGCCGGCGGACCAGGCCGCACGCCTCGCGATCGCCACGCTGGAGGGCTCCGCGATCATGGCTGCGGATGCGGACGTCTCGCCCGCCGTACTGGCCGACCGCGTCGCCAGCCCCGGCGGCTCGACCCGCGCAGGCATGAACGTGCTCGACCGCGACGATGCGCTGGTGGCCTTGCTCACCGAAACGCTGGCCGCATCCGAGCGCCGCAACGCCGAAATGGCCGCCGCGGCCCGCTAGATCGATTTAAGGAAGTTGGCTGGGGCGGCAGGGTTCGAACCTGCGCATGGCGGCATCAAAAGCCGCTGCCTTACCACTTGGCGACGCCCCAACAGAGGCGGCCTTATAGCGGGGCCGCGCCGCGTGAAAAGCCCTTCCGCGCGTCAATCGGCGAGATGGTGCAGCCAGTTGTTGGCGTCGGGGGCGGTGCCGCGCTGGATCGACACGAGCGCGTCGCGCATCCGCATCGTCAACGCGCCAGGACCGCCGCTGCCGATCGTGAAGCGTCCCTCGGGGCTCGCCACCGTGCCGATCGGCGTCACCACCGCCGCGGTGCCGCACGCGAACGCCTCTACCAGCCGTCCGCTTGCCGCATCGGCGCGCCACTGGTCGATCGTGTAGCCCTCTTCGCGCACCTCGATGCCCTGCGCGCGGGCGAGCGTCAGGATCGAATCCCGCGTGATGCCGGGCAGGATCGTGCCGGTCAGCGCGGGCGTCGCCATGCTGCCGTCGTCGAACACGAAGAAGATGTTCATGCCGCCGAGTTCCTCGACCCAGCGGCGCTCGGCCGCGTCGAGGAAGACGACCTGGTCGCAGCCGTTGCGGATCGCCTCGGACTGGGCGAGCAGGCTGGCCGCGTAATTGCCGCCGCACTTGGCCGCGCCGGTGCCGCCCTGCGCGGCGCGCGTGTATTGCTGGCTGACCCAGATCGACACGGTCGGTGCGCCGCCCTTGAAATACGCGCCGACCGACGAGGCGAGCACCATGTAGAGATATTCCGACGATGGCTTCACGCCGAGAAACACTTCGGACGCGAACATGAACGGGCGCAGGTACAGCGCACCGCCATCGCTCTCGGGGATCCAGTCGGCGTCGGTCTTCACCAGCCGCTCGACCGATTCGATGAACAGGTCCTCGGGGAGTTCGGGCATCGCGAGACGGCGCGCCGAATCCTGGAAGCGGCGTGCGTTGGCCTCGGGACGGAACAGCGCGGTGCCGCCGTCGGCGAGTCGGTACGCCTTCATCCCCTCGAAGATCTCCTGCGCGTAATGCAGCACCGACGACGCCGGATCGATCGTCAGCGGCGCGCGCGCGGTGATCCGCGCGTCGTGCCAGCCCTTGGCGTCGCTATAGCGGATCATCGCCATGTGATCGGTGAAGACGCGCCCGAATCCGGGATCGATCAGCCGCTTTGCCCGCTCGTTCGCCTCGACCGGCGTCGCGTTCGGTTCATGCCGAAAGGCGGAAGGCGAGGTAAAAGCTGGAGCGGACATCGAAAATCTCTCTCGTGGCGGGTTGCCGACGACTACGGGCGATGTCTAAACCGGTCAACATGTCTGCCCCAGCGTCGTCCGCTTCACCCCTGTTCCTTCGGGAACCCGAACTCCGCCGCGGCATGGAGCTGCTGTACTTCGGCTATAGCCACCTGACTCGATCGATCGACCAGGGGCTGGCCGAGGAGGGGCTGGGGCGCGCGCACCACCGCGCGCTGTATTTCATCGCGCGAAAGCCCGACATGACGGTGAGCGAACTCCTGTCGCTGCTGGCGATCACCAAGCAGTCGCTCGGCCGCGTGTTGAACGAGCTGGCGGACCGCAAGCTGGTGGAGACCCGGCCGGGCGAGCGCGATCGTCGGCAACGGCTGCTGCGGTTGACCGCGGAGGGTTCGAAGATGGAGCGCGAGCTGTTCGAGGCGGCACGGATCCAGATGGCCGCGGCGTATGCGAGCGCGGGGCAGAGCGCGGTGTCGGGCTTCTGGGCGGTGCTGGAGGGACTGGTGCCCGAGAGCGAGCGGTCGCAGGTGATCGCGCTGCGCGGCTAGCGGGTCTGGCCGGTCAGCCGGTCTGGCCGGCTTGGCAGGCGGGACGATTTTGCGTTGACGTCGCCGCAAGGACTGTGGCACTCGGCCGACCATCGAGAGCCGGTGCACGAACCGGTCCGACCGGCGGAGATCGCCGTTCGCGGGTGTAGCTCAATGGTAGAGCTTTTGCTTCCCAAGCAAGTGACGAGGGTTCGATTCCCTTCACCCGCTCCATTTCACGATCGCTGAAATCCCAAGCCGAATGATCCGGTCATAGCGGCTGTTCGCCGAGCAGGTTCGCCAGCGTCGGCTCGATCGCCTCGGCCATCATCCGCTGGCCTTTGGTGTCGGGATGCAGCGGTTTGCCGTGCTGCGGCAGCCGCGGATCGTAGAACAGCGTATCGTCGAGCGTGCCGTCCGGACGGCGGAAGATCGCGTCGATATCGCGGTAGGCGACGCGGGGATCGGCCGCATAACGGTCGGCCAGATAGGCGTTCACCGTCATGTCGGTCGCCGATTTGGCGTCTGTGATCGCACTCGGTAGCAACCCGAGCCCTGCCGGGCCAAAACGGGCACAGCCGCGGTAACCAGTAACGCGGGCAGCAGCCAGAACGGGGATCGGCGCGGTGTCACGCCGGATCCTCCCCCGCCGACGGTTGTGCCGCCCGCTTGCGCTTGCCGGGGGCCGCGACCGAGAGGCTGGGGTTGAGCGGCATCGCCTGCGGATCGGACCAGCCCAGCGCCTGCGAGATGGCGGTGGCGGTCCGTTTCAACGCGATCAGCGCTTCGTCGGCGGCGATGTGCGGGGTTTCGTCGATCACTTCGAGGAACGGGATCGTCAGCGCGGCGACGACATGCCCGTCATAACCGAAGATCGGGCAGCTCATGTCGGAAACGCCCGCCATCCGGTTGCTCTTGCTCCATTCATGGCCGCGGTCGCGGATCGCGGCGAGATGCGGGGCGAGGCTCGCACGGGTCGCGGCGTCGGTCGTTTCATCGAGGATCGCGGTTCGTGCGTCCTCGCCCATGAACGCGAGCAGGACATGGCCCGAGCAGTTCGTCGCGAGCGCGATGCTGGTGCCCAGCCGGACGGCGAAACCGGTCGGGCCCGGGCTTTCCTGCCGCAGCACGATCAGGCCGCTCGCGCCGTTGCGTACGACGAGGTGGCAGGATTGCATCGCAGTCGCCGCCAAGGCGTGCATCAGCGGCGCTGCGACATGCGTCAGTTCCTGCGCCGGGGTCGCGCGGTGAGCGGTTTCGAGCAGCTTGTAGGTCACGCGGTAGCGGTCGCTCGCGGGATCCTTGTGCAGCCACCCGCGCCGGTCGAGCACGACGATCACGCGGAACAGCTCGCTGATCGATCGCGACAGGCGGGTCGCGATGTCGCTGACCGTGAGCCCGCCCGGCTCGCGCGCGAGTAGCTCGATGATGTCGATCGCCTTCTCCAGCGCCGGTGCGGAATAGACGCGGGGGCCTGCGGTATCCGTGTGCGGGGCGGTATCCCGCTTGAGCGGTGACGGTGGCGACTGCGGGGGAGGGGGCATGGCGAGGCGATCGTGGTTGCGGACGCGAACCTTATGCCGCAAGCGCGGCGGGTCGATACAGCAATCTTTCATATCTGAAAGTTGCTCGCCGTGGTGGTGGCTTGCTAGGGCACGCCCGTACGCCGCGATTTCGGGATCGATGTGCATCATATGGGAGACGCCGCATGACGATCGCCTCGACGCTCGATTTTCGCGAGGCTGCGCGCAAACGCCTGCCGCGGTTCCTGTTCGAGTATGCAGATGGCGGCTCCTACGCGGAGGCGACGCTGGCGCGCAACGTGAGCGACCTGGCGGGGATCGCGCTGCGCCAGCGGGTGTTGCGCGACGTGTCCGATCTCGATCTGTCGACGACGCTGTTCGGACAGCGGCAGGCGCTGCCGGTCGGGCTCGGGCCGGTCGGGATCGCAGGCATGTACCATCGTCGCGGCGAGACCCAGGCGGCTCGGGCTGCGCATGCGGCGGGCGTGCCGTTCTGCCTGTCGACGGTGTCGCTGTGTTCGCTCGGCGAGGTAGTGAAGGCGGCGCCGACCGGGCCGACTTGGTTCCAGCTCTACGTGATCCGCGATCGGGCGTTCATGCGCGATCTGCTGGCGACCGCCAAGGCGGAAGGCGCGAAGGCGCTGGTGTTCACGGTCGACATGCCGGTGCCGGGCGCGCGCTACCGCGATCAGCATTCGGGGATGTCGGGGCCGCGCGCGCCGCTGCGGCGGATGTTGCAGGCGATGGGGCGGCCCGGCTGGGCGTGGGACGTGGGCTTGCACGGCCGGCCGCACCAGCTCGGCAATCTGGAGCCGGTGCTGGGCAAGGCGAGCGGGCTGAACGATTACATGGGCTGGCTCGGCAGCAATTTCGATCCGTCGATCGCGTGGAAGGATCTGGAGTGGATCCGCGCAGGATGGAACGGTCCGCTGATCATCAAGGGCATCCTCGATCCCGACGACGCGCGCGAGGCGGCGGCGATCGGTGCGGACGGGATCGTCGTGTCGAACCATGGCGGGCGGCAGCTCGACGGCGTGCTGTCGAGCGCAGCGGCGCTGCCGGCGATCGCGGACGCGGTGAAGGGGCAACTGACCGTGCTGGCGGATTCGGGCGTGCGGTCGGGGTTGGACGTGGTGCGGATGCTGGCGCTGGGCGCGGATGGCGTGTTGCTGGGCCGGGCGTGGCTGTATGCGCTGGCGGCGCGGGGCGAGGCCGGGGTCACGCAACTGCTGACGCTGATCGAACGCGAGATGCGCGTGGCGATGGCGCTGACGGGGGTACGGTCGATCGCGGAGATCGACCGGGGTATTCTGGTTTGAAGAGGCATTAGAAGAGCCGGAACGCCCTCATTCTGGCCGCGGTCCCGTCGGGTATATCCACCCCGGCGAAGGCCGGGGCCCAATTGGGAGCCAGCTGTAACTAAGGGCGGCGCTACGCCACTACGACCTTTCCAATTAGGCCCCGGCCTTCGCCGGGGTGGTGGCATTGATCGGGGGCAGGTGGATTGCGGAGATCGACCGGGATATTCTGGTTTCGTTCCGCGCTTCACTCCGGAAGAAGCATGTTTCCCCGCGAAGGCGGGGACCCAGACTGGGCTCCCGCCTTCGCGGGAGAACAAGAAGGCGGGCGTCTCCGATTGCGATCCTGTTCGCTGACTTGGATCAGTGGATCGTCGGCTGCAGCACCTCGCCCGAAACCGTCCGCCCGGCCTTCACCGCAAACCCCAGTACCACCAGGAAACAGCCCGCCGGTACCAGCATCGCGGTATCGATTCCGGCGATGTCTGAAACGTGCCCCATCAGCGCGGTCAGCGCCGCGCCGCCGATGATCGCCATGATGATCAGCGAGGCCCCCGCGCGACGGAGCGGCCCAAGCCCATCCATGCCGAGCGCGAAGATCGTCGGAAACTGGATCGACATGAACAGGCTGGCGAGCACCAGCGCGTACAGCCCGACCTGCCCGCCGACGAACCCGGCGACGCCAGCCAGCACGGCACTCACCACCGCGAACATCGCGAGCAGGCGAGGGGGGGCGATCCGGCCCATCAGCGCGGTGCCCACGAACCGCCCGATCCCGAACAGCACGAGGCTGGCGAACAGGTAATCGGCGGCGTCGTGCTCGGCCATGCCGGGGACGTTCGCCTGCGCATAGCGAATGGTATAGCTCCACATCCCGACCTGCGCGCCGACGTAGAAGAACTGCGTCACCGTCGCGAAGATCAGGCGCGGGTGGCGGAACACGTCGACGAACCGCGACGGCGCGCCGACGGTCTCTTCCGCGCGATGTTCGGGAAAGCGGATCACCGCAGCGGCGACCGCGAACAGCAACACGACCAGCCCGATCACCAGATACGGCGTCTGGACCGCGACCACTTCGCTGCGATAGAACGCCTCGCGCGCCGCCGGGGTCATCGCCGCCACCGTGCTGTCGTCGTGGACGATCTCCGACAGGATGAAATACTTGCCGATCAGCACGCCGACGACGGTGCCGACCGGGTTCGCGGCCTGCGCCCAGTTCAGCCGCTTGGCCGCGGTCTTCGGGTCGCCCAGCTCGGTCATCAGCGGGTTCGCCGACGTCTCGAGGAACGCCAGCCCGCACGCGATCACGAACAGCGCGGCGAGAAAATACAGATATTCGCCATAATGCGCGGCCGGATAGAACAGCAGCGCACCCGCCGCATACAGCACCAACCCGGTGACGATCGCGGTCTTGTAGCCCTTCGCCCGCGTCACGAGCGCGGCCGGCACGGCGAGCAGGAAATAGCCCATGTAGAAGGCCTGCTGGACGAAGCTCGTCTGAAAATCGGTGAGCGTGAACGCCTTCTTGAACTGCGCGATCAGGATGTCGTTGAGGTTGTTCGCCATCCCCCAGAGGAAGAACAGCGCGACCGTCAGCACGATCGCCGGCACATAGTTCCTGTCGGCGGTCGTTCCGCGCATTGATCCACTCCTGATTGTTGTTTTCGTAAAACCCGTATTCCGCATTGCGGGTCGAGACACCGCCAAATTCATTCCGTCACCCCGGACCTGTTCCGGGGTCTACCGTTCCGCAAACTCAAATCTCTCGATCCTGCGGCACCGTGGATGCCGGAACGAGCCCGGCATGACGGGGCAGTCTAGTCTATCGCGCGGTCGAGATGGGTGTAGCCGCCATCGACATAGAGCCATTGGCCGGTCGTGTGGCTCGCCCGGTCGGAGAGCAGGAAGACCACCGTGTCGGCGATCTCGTGGTCCTCGGTCATGCGGTGGCCGAGCGGGATGCGCGCGACGATGCCGTCGAGCTTTTCCGCCGGGTTGTCGAAGCTGTCGATCCAGCGCTGGTAGAGAGGCGTCATCACCTCCGCCGGGATCACCGCGTTGACGCGGATTCCGTCGCCGCGCAGCGCCACCGCCCATTCGCGGGTCAGCGCGAGTTGCGCGCCCTTGGCGGCGGCATAGGCGCTGGTGTCGCCTTGTCCGGTCACCGCGGTCTTCGACGAGATGTTGACGATCGCGCCGCGGCTTTTGCGCAGATGCGGCATCGCGTGATGCGCCATCGCGAAATAATGGACGAGGTTCTGGTCGAGCGAGGCGCGGAACTGGGCGGGCGTCCTGTCGAGGCCGATATTGTCGTTGGCGCCGGCGTTGTTCACCAGCCCGTCGATCCGGCCATAGCGCGCGACCGCCGCCTCGACCGCCGCCGCGCACGCATCGTCGTCGGAAAGTTCGGTCGCGACGAACAGGTGTTCGGCCGTGAAATCCTCGGGCGCACTCCGCGACACGATTACCGGGATCGCGCCCTCCTCGGCCAGCCCGCGCACGATGGCGAGGCCGATCCCAGCCCCGCCACCCGTGACGATCACGACCTTGCCGTCGAGCCCGAGCTTCATCCGGCGAACCGATAGTCGATCAGCGACTGCGGCTTCATCTCAATCGAATAGCCGGGCAGCGTCGGCGGCATATAGGCGGCGTCGCGGATCACGCAGGGGTCGACGAAATGCTCGTGGAGATGGTCGACATATTCGATCACGCGCCCCTCCTTGGTCCCGGAGAAGCAGAGATAGTCGATCATCGACAGATGCTGGACATATTCGCACAGGCCGACGCCGCCCGCATGCGGGCACACCGGCAGGTCGTACCGTGCCGCGAGCAACAGCACCGCGAGCACCTCGTTGACGCCGCCCAGACGGCAGCTGTCGATCTGCACGACGTCGATCGCGCCCGCCGCCATGAACTGTTTGAACATGATCCGGTTCTGGCACATCTCGCCGGTCGCGACCTTCACCTCGCCGATCGCATCGCGGATCGCCTGGTGGCCGAGGATATCGTCGGGGCTGGTCGGCTCCTCGATGAACCACGGCTTTGCGAAGGCGAGCGCGTTGACCCATTCGATCGCCTGCGGCACGTCCCACACCTGGTTCGCGTCGATCATCAGTTTCCGGTCGGGGCCGAGCACTTCGCGTGCGATCGTGAGGCGACGGATATCGTCCTCCAGATCGCGACCGACCTTCAGCTTGATATAGTCGAACCCGGCATCGACCGCCTCCTGCGCGAGCCGCCGCAACTTGTCGTCGGGATAGCCGAGCCAGCCCGCCGACGTGGTGTAGCAGGGGAAGCCGGTCGCCTCGAGATCGGCGATCCGTTCCGCCTTGCCCGCAGCGCGGTTCGTCAGCAGCGTGAGCGCGTCTTTTGGGGTGATCGCATCGGTCAGGTAGCGGAAGTCGATCGTGCGGACCAATTCCTCCGGCGTCATGTCCGCGACGAGCCGCCAGACGGGCTTGCCGACCGCCTTCGCCCACAGATCCCAGATCGCGTTGACCACCGCGCCGGTCGCAAGGTGGATCGCGCCCTTGTCGGGGCCGATCCAGCGCAACTGGCTGTCGCCCGTCAGATGCCGCCACATCCGTCCCGGATTCTCGATGATCCAGTCGAGGTCGAGCCCGATCACGAGATGCCGCATCGCCTCGATCGCCGCGACGCAGATGTCGTTGCCGCGTCCGATCGTGAAGGTCAGGCCGTGGCCTTCGAGCCCGTCCGTATCGGTGTCGAGCACGACATAGGCCGCCGAGTAATCCGGATCGGGGTTCATCGCGTCGGAGCCGTCGAGCCCCGCGCTGGTCGGAAAGCGAAGGTCGATCGTCCGCAGGCCGGTGATCGTCGTCATGCGGCGGCGACCATCGTCTGCGTCTGCTCGCCGAGCCCTTCGATGCCGAGCCGTACCGTCTGGCCGGCGCGCAGATACACCGGCGGCTTCTGGCCAAGGCCGACGCCCGCGGGCGTGCCCGTCGAGATGATGTCGCCCGCCTCCAGCGTGCAGAAATCGCTGAGGTAGGAGACGATCGTCGCGACGTCGAAGATCATGTTGGCGGTGGTGCCGTCCTGATAGCGATGGCCGTCGACTTCGAGCCAGAGGTTCAGGTTTTGCGGATCGACCTCGTCGGCGGTGACGAGCCAGGGACCGATCGGGCCGAACGTGTCGCAGCCCTTGCCCTTGTCCCAGGTGCCGCCGCGCTCGAGCTGGAACGCGCGCTCGGACACGTCATGCACGACGCAATATCCGGCGACATGTGACAGCGCATCGGCCTTCGCGATGTTCCGGCCGGGCGTGCCGATGACGACGCCGAGCTCGACCTCCCAGTCGGTCTTTTCGGAGCCGCGCGGGATCTCGACATCGTCGTTCGGGCCCTGGATCGCGCTGGTCCATTTGCCGAACACGACCGGCTCGGCGGGGAGCGCCATGTTGCTCTCGGCGGCGTGGTCCGAATAGTTCAGTCCGATGCAGATGAACTTGCCGGTCCGCGCGACGCACGGCCCGATCCGCGGCGCGCCATCGACCTTGGGCAAGCGCGCCAGGTCGAGCGCGGCGATTGTCGCGAGTCCCTCGGGCGAGAGCATGTCGCCGGCGATATCGCCGAGTTCCGCGGGCAGCGCGCGGATGACGCCGTCCTCATCGAGGATGCCGGGCTTTTCCTGGCCGCGTGGGCCGTAACGCAATAGTTTCATGCTGATTCCTTTAGTTGACCCAGCCGCCGTCGATCACATGGACCGCGCCGGTGGTGAAGCTCGATTCGTCGCTGGCAAGATACAGGAACAGCGCGGCGATCTCCTCGGCGCGACCGAGCCGCCCCATCGGCTGGCGCGCGACGAAGGCGGCGTCGGCGTCGCTGACCGAAATGCCCTGAGCGCCTGCCTGCGAGACGATGCGCTCGCGCAGCGACGGCGTCTCGATCGTGCCCGGGCACACGCAGTTGCAGCGGATCCCGCGGCCGACGAAATCGGCGGCCACGGCCTTGGTCAGCCCGACCACGGCGGCCTTCGATGCGCCATAGGCATAGCGATTGGGGATGCCCTTCACGCTGGAGGCGATGCTGCTCATGTTGACGATCGCACCAGCGCCCTTGTCGAGCATGCCGGGCAGGAACGCACACGTCATGCGGTGCATCGCGTGGACGTTCAGGTTGAACGACAGGTCCCAGTCCGCATCGCTGCCCTGCAGGATGTCGCCCGCCGCGACGAAGCCGGCGATGTTGGCGAGGATATCGATCGGGCCGGTCGTCGCGGGCAGCGCGGCGATGGCGGTGGGATCGAGCAGGTCGACGACGATATGCTCGACGCCTTCGACCGCCTTCAGTGCGGCGCCGTCGCGGTCGAGCGCGAACACCCGGGCGCCCTCGTCGCGGAAGCGTTCGGCGGTGGCGCGGCCGATGCCCTGCGCCGCAGCGGTCACCACCGCGGTCTTGCCCGACAGTCTCATTCCATCTCCTGCGCGTCGTTGTGCGTTGGATCGGTTTTATTAGTCAAAGTAGCTTTTGTGAAGAGCCGCGATATGCTGAGGCGGTAGCCGGGTCCCGCGACGCGGCCAGATGAGGCTCCAGATGAGGCTGAGGATAAGCGAACATGGCATATCGGATCGTAAGCGCCCTTGACCTCGTCGACGACGCGGCCCTGATCGCCGCCTATCGTGAGCGGCACGCGGCCGGCGCGGTCTGGCCCGAGATCGTCCGCGACATTCGCGACCGGGGCTATCGCGACATGGAGATCTGGCAGGTCGCCGACCGGCTCGTCATGATCGCGGAGGTCGAGGATGATTTTCCCCGCGCCGCGGATCCTGCCGTCCAGTCGAAAGTCGCCGAATGGGAATCGGAGATGGACCGCTACCAGCGGCCCATCGATCCGACCGGCCCGAAATGGGCGGCCATGGAGCGGATCTTCTCGCTCCAAGACCAGCCGAGCGACTAGGCTCGACCGGTCTTGTCCGGGTTGAATTGGTATTGTTTCGTCGGCGGCATCGTTACGATCGCGTCACGCCTTGAACAAGGATGCCGCCTTCAGCACCGTCGTCCGGCCTGCCGCATCGGTCACCGCATAGGTAAAACCGGGCAGCAGGCAGAACGCGCCGACATTGCCCTTGGGATCGAGTGCGAGGAAGCCGACCTGGACGCCGCGGATCGCATCGCCGCGCAGCTTGGCGATATGGCGGACCACCTCTTCGCACGCTTGCTGCGCAGTGGCGCCGCCGCGCATCGAGGCGACCACCCGTGCCGAGCCCGCGACCCGGGTGACCTCTTCGCCGAGCCCGGTCGAGGTCGCGCCGCCGACGCCGGCCTCGACATACAGGCCCGAGCCGACCTGCGGTGAGTCGCCGACCCGCCCACGCATCTTGAACGCCATGCCCGAGGTCGTGCAGGCACCCGCCATCCGCCCGTCGGCCGTCCGCGCGAGCAGCCCTATCGTGTCGTGATCCAGCGCGCCCCCCGGCGTTCGGGCCGGCGTTCGGGCCGGCGTGAGCCCGCGCACTTCGCTGTTAGCTTCGGGTTGATATTTGGCGGTTTTCAGCCATTCCCGCCACGCCTTCTCGGACTCCGGCGTCAGTAGCGACTGTTGGGGAAAGCCCTGATCGCGCGCGAACCGCGTCGCGCCTTCGCCGACCAGGAACGTGTGCGGCGTCCGCTCCATCACCCGCCGCGCGACCGAGATCGCGTGCACCGTATCCTCCAGCGCCGCGACCGCGCCGACGCCCCCCGCATCGTCCATGATGACGGCATCGAGCGTCACATGCCCGTCGCGATCGGGATAGCCCGAATAGCCGACGCTATGATTGGTCGGGTCCGCTTCCGGTACCATCGCGCCAGCCTCGACCGCGTCGATCAGCGATCCACCCGCGGCGAGTCGTGCGAATGCCGCGGCATTGGCGGCGGCGCCGAAATCCCAGGTCGACAGGATGACCGCCCCCGATCGGCCACCGGTGGCCGCGGTAGCAGCCCTCGAAAACGGTGCGGCCAGAGAAAAAGTCCCGATCGTCCCGAGGCTTGCGAGCAGTGAACGGCGTGAAGTCATCGGTATTGGCCCCCATTTCACGTGATATCCCGACGGTATCGCGATGTGGCGTGGTCCGCCAGAGGCGTCACGCATTTGCAACATCTCGTCGTAAATGTTCCATAAAGGTATGGTATAGGTATTGACGGCATACATTATATGATCAAGCATTTAGCCCACACGCCGGGCAAGCGACGTCGCGCAATCCGGGACAAGGGGTAGGGTATGAACTTCAGTCATTCGGTTTCGAAGATAGCGCTAACCGGTTCGCTGATGCTGTGGGCATTGCCCGGCGCGGCGCAGGAGGTGACGCACGATCCCGTCACGCCGGCCCAGGCTGCTGCGCCGACCCCCGCCGACGCCAAGGTCCAGGCCGACGCGACCACCGCGACCACCGCGACCACCGCGGTCGGGCCGACCGACAGCGGGGCGAACGATTCGATCGTCGTCACCGGATCGCGCATCCAGCGGCCGAACATGACCTCCGCCGCGCCGATCACCTCGGTCACCGCACAGGACATCCGCGCGCAGGCCGCGGTCAACGTCGAGGACGTGCTGAACCGCCTCCCGCAGGTCGCACCGGACAGCCAGCAGACCTATAACGACTCCGACGGTCGCCAGCGTATCAAGCTGCGCAGCCTCGGGTTCGAGCGCACGCTGGTGCTGATCGACGGCAAGCGGCTGGGTACGCAGAACGGCCAGGACGTCGGCATCATCCCGCCGTCGCTGCTCGAGCGGGTCGACGTGCTGACCGGCGGCGCCTCGTCGGTCTATGGCTCGGACGCGGTCGCGGGTGTCGTCAACTTCGTCCTGAAGAAGGACTTCGAAGGCCTTCAGATCGACGGCAACTATAATTTCTACAACCACAACAACAAGGACACGGTCGTGTCGCCGCTGGCGCGCGCGGCCGGGTTCAGCAGCCCGCGTGGCCTGACCAACGATGGCGGCCGGGCGGACATCACGGTGACCGCCGGCAAGAAGCTGTTCGACGGCGCGCTGCGCATCAACGGCTTCGTCAACTACAAGCACACCGATCCGGTGTTGCTGTCGGAGCGCTCGAACTCGGGCTGCTATCTGACGCAGACGAGCCTGAACGCGCCGCTGTCGTGCGGCCTGACCCCGAGCAGCTCGACGAGCGGCCTGATCACGCCGCAGACCGGTGCGAACGCCAACGCGCAATACGTCAACAACCCCAATGGCGCGCGCGAATTCGTGCCGTTCGGTCCGGGTGCCGGCAACGCGTCGAACTATTTCAGCAACTATGCCTATCAGCGGCCTTCGGAGCGCGTGAACGCCGGCGGCTTCGTCAGCCTGGACATCGCACCGGACGCCGAGCTGTATGCGTCCGGCATCTGGTTCCGCGACAAGTCGTACAACAATTATCCGGCGATCGCGGGCGGCACCGTGAACGTCAACTGCAACAACCCGTTCCTGTCGGGATCGCAGGCGACCGCGATCTGTGGCGCCGCTGCCGGTACCGCCGCCACCGCGCCGATCGACCTGCGCTATCGCCTCGGCGAAGGCAACGACCAGCCGGATACGTACCTGAACACCGGCGTCCGCCTGACCGGCGGCGTCCGTGGCAAGGTCGGCGATGCGTGGACCTATGACCTCGGCGGCGTCTACGCGCGCAACCATCAGGATTACACGCCGAGCTTCGTCAATTCGACCAACCTGCAGAACTCGATCACCGTCGGCGGCACGCGTACGTCGCCGACCTGCGCCACCACCACCGATGCCGCCTGCGTTCCCTTCGATGCGTTCAGCGCGGGCAACACCAACACTGCATTGATCGACTATCTGTACGACCAGGGCACCTCGACCACGACCGGCACGCTGTACGACGTGCAGGCGAACGTGACCGGCGATCTCGGCAAATACGGGGTGACGTCGCCATTCGCCGAACAGGGCGTCGCGATCGCGCTGGGCACGGAATATCGCAAGGACACGCTCAAATCGACCGCCGACGCGGTGTATCGCGCAGGCCTGGGCGGCACCGATACCTATCTGAAGCAGGACGTCTGGGAAGCCAATATCGAGGTCCAGGCGCCGTTGGTCGAGCACAAGCGCTTCGTCGACCTGTTGCAGGTGAACGGCGGCTACCGCGTGTCGAAGTACAGCAGCAACCCGAGCACCTTCAACACCTGGAAGATCGAGGGCATCTACGCGCCGGTCAGCGACCTGACGTTCCGCGCGTCGTTCAACAAGGCGCAGCGCGCACCGACCGTGGTCGAAATCCGCCAGGCGACCAACGTCGAGTTCGCCCGCGGCGGTTCGGGCACGATCAACGATTTCTGCGCCCCGACGGTCACCACCAACGCGAACGGCGGCGTCAGCTATGGCGCACCGATCGCCTCGCGTGACGTCTGCCGTGCGACCGGCCTGTCCGACGCGTTGTACGGCAGCCCGACGCTGATCTGTCCGGGCGATGCTTCGACCGGGGCGACCGGGTGCACAGTGCGTTCGGGTGGCTTCACCGCCGATCCGGAAACCGCCTACACGCAGACCTATGGCCTGATCGTGAAGCCGCGGTTCGTGCGCGGGCTGGTCTTCTCGGTCGATCGCTACAAGATCAAGATCGACGATTCGCTCGGCTATAACGACTACAGCTATTACACCGATGGCTGTCAGCGTTCGAACGGCGACGCGTTCTTCTGTCAGGGCATCGTCCGCAATCCCGGCACCGGCACGCTATATTCGCCGGCGTCGAGCAACCCGACCACCGGGTTCATCCGCCAGGGCACGACCAACTTCTACAAGTCGATCGCGCGCGGCTATGATTTCCAGGCGCAGTACACGATGGATCTGGCCAGCATCGGCAAGGTCGACTGGAGCTTCAACGGGTCGCTGACGACGTTCGCGGGCGGTCAGGATTCGCCGGTTCAGCCGCAGCGCAACTGCGCGGGCTATTACGGCAATGGTTGCGGCCAGCTGATCCCGAAATGGTCGCATGGCCTGCGTGCGACCTATACGACGGTCGACAAGGGCTTCAGCGCGTCGTTCAACTGGCGCTATGTCGGTTCGCTGACCAACGCGGACAATTCGGGTGATCCGGCTATCGGCGGCACGCCCGAGCGCGAGCGGACGAGCTACTACCACGTTTCGCCGCAGAGCTATTTCGATCTCGCGCTCAACTTCGCGATCGCCAAGCAGTTCTCGCTGCGCCTGATCGCGAACAACCTGTTCGACAAGACCCCGCCGATCGTCCCGGACTCGTACAACGTCGCGCTCGCGCGGACCAACACGATCCCGCAGCGCTACGACTCGCTCGGCCGGAACCTCGCGATCGGCACGACGATCAGGTTCTAAAGGTTTCCCTTCTCTCCCCCCGACTGGGGCCCGCCAGCGATGGCGGGCCCTTTTTTTTTCGAGCGAGCAAGGACGTCTACGGGTTGATCGTAACGAAGCTGTCCATCACGCGCTTGCGACCGGACGTCTCGAAGTCGATCTCGAGCTTGTTGCCTTCGATCTCGGCGATCGCGCCGTAGCCGAACTTCTGGTGGAAGACGCGCATGCCGAGCGACAGGTCGTCGCGGCCCTTGTTGCCGAGGCTGATCGCGCTGGAACGGCTTTCGACGACGCGGGCGGGCTTGGCGTTGAAGGTGCTGCCGGTACCGGCGGCGCTTCCCGACGCACGCTGCCAGCCGGGGCCACGGCCGGTGCCACGCGCCACGTCGGCGAAGGGGTCGGCGCGGTCGGACCAGTTGGCTTGCCACAGGCTCGCGCCGCCCGACATCGTCGTTTCCGTGTCGATATGTTCAGCGGGAAGTTCGGCGACGAAGCGCGAAGGGATCGACGAATTCCACTGGCCGTAGATGCGGCGGTTGGCGGCATGGAGGATCACGGCCAGACGCCGCGCGCGCGTGATCGCGACATAGGCGAGGCGGCGTTCTTCCTCGAGGCTCTTCACGCCACCTTCGTCCAAGGAACGCTGCGACGGGAAAAGGCCTTCTTCCCAGCCGACCAGGAATACCGTGTCGTATTCGAGGCCCTTCGCCGCGTGGATCGTCATGATCGTGACCTGTGGATCCTGCGCGCCGCCCTCGTTGTCCATCACCAGCGAGACGTGTTCGAGGAACGCGCCGAGCGAGTCGTACTCCTCCATCGCGCGGACGAGTTCGCTGAGATTTTCGAGGCGGCCGGTGGCCTCGACCGATTTCTCGGCCTGGTACATCGCGGTATAACCGCTCTCGTCGAGCAACTGCCGCGCGAGTTCGGCGTGGGGCAGGCTGGTCGCCATGTCGCGCCACCGCGCGATGTCGCCGACCAGCCGTCCGAGCGACTTCTTCGCAGCACCCGTCAGTTCGTCGGTGTCGAGGATGCGCGCGGCGGCCGTCGTCAGCGGCGTGCCGGTGGCGCGGGCGAGCTGGTGGATGCGCGCGACGGCCTTGTCGCCCAATCCGCGCTTGGGGACGTTGACGATGCGTTCGAAGGCGAGGTCGTCCGCCGGCTGGTTGACCACGCGGAGATACGCCAGCGCGTCGCGGATCTCGGCGCGTTCGTAGAAGCGGAATCCGCCGACGATCTTGTACGGCATGCCGATCGCGATGAAGCGGTCCTCGAACTCGCGCGTTTGATGCTGCGCGCGGACCAGGATCGCGACCTCGTCGAGGCTCTTTCCAGAGCGGCGGACGATGTCGATCTCCTCGCCGACGCGGCGCGCTTCCTCGGGGCCGTCCCAGACGCCGATGACTTTTACCTTCTCGCCGACGTCGCGCTCGGTCCAGAGCTGCTTGCCGAGCCGTCCGCCATTATTCGCGATCACGCCCGACGCCGCGCCGAGAATATGCGGCGTGCTGCGGTAATTCTGCTCCAGCCGGATGACCTTCGCCCCCGGAAAATCACGCTCGAACTTCAGGATGTTCTCAACCTGCGCGCCGCGCCACGAATAGATCGACTGGTCGTCGTCGCCGACGCAGGCGATGTTCTTGCGCTCCTGTGCGAGCAGCCGCAGCCAGAGATATTGCGACGAATTGGTGTCCTGATACTCGTCGACCATGATGTATTTGAAGCGCTGCTGATACTGCGCGAGCACGTCGCGATGCGTCTTCAGGATGACCAGCATGTGCAGCAGCAGGTCGCCAAAATCGCAGGCGTTCAGCGCGATCAGCCGCGCCTGGTATTGCTGATACAGCTCACCACCGCGGCCGTTGGCGTAGCGTTCGCTTTCGCCCGCATCGATATCGGCGGGGACGAGGCCCTTGTTCTTCCACTGGTCGATCAGCCCGGCGAGGCTGCGCGTCGGGAAGCGTTTCTCGTCGATATCGGCGGCGAGGATCAGCTGCTTCAACAACCGCAACTGGTCGTCGGTGTCGAGGATCGTGAAATTGGATTGCAGCCCGACCAGTTCGGCATGACGCCGCAGCATCTTGGCGGCGATTGCGTGGAACGTGCCGAGCCACGGCATCCCCTCGACCGCGTCACCGACAAGGCGGCCGACCCGCTCGCGCATCTCGCGCGCGGCCTTGTTGGTGAAGGTGACGCTGAGGATCTCCGAGGGCCACGCCTTCCTGGTGAAGATCAGGTGCGCGAGGCGGGCGGTGAGCGCCGCGGTCTTACCGGTGCCGGCGCCGGCGATGATCAGCACGGGGCCATCGGTGGTCAGCACCGCCTCGCGCTGCGGCGGATTGAGACCGCGGAGATAGGGAGGCTCGGCTTGCGGCGCGGACGTTTGGGCGATCTGGTTCACCGGTGAACAGGTAGGGAACGGCGGCCGATGGGGCAAGCACTTGGTCTTGTCGGCGCGAGGGCATGCGGTAGGGTGGTGGTGCGTGCCAGGGAGATGCCGGATGGATCGACGTGACGTGATTCGGATGCTGGCGGTAGCCGGCGGTGGCATTGCGATCGACACGATCGGCGTGGCGCGCGCGATCGCGGCAGAGCCCGGGCGCGTGCTGGTCAGCAAGATCGAACTTGTCGGCAGTCGCGTCGTGATGGCGGTGATGATCGGCGATGCGGGACCGTATTTGTTTGCCATCGACACTGGTGGCTTTCTCAGCCTGATCGACAACGATCTCGCGAAATCCCTCAAGCTGACCCCGACGGGCTTGACCCGAGCTTCGGGCGTGGGCGGACGGACGACCGTGCCCGTCTACCTCGCTCGCGATATCGTGTTCGGCGGGGGCGTTCGGCAGAACGCGGTCGCTTTCGCCGGCGTGGACGGTTTCGGTTTCGGCAGCGACGTGAAAGGAATGCTCGCCGCCGGGATACTGACCACGATGGACAGCGACCTCGACATCGAAGCCGGCGAGTGGCGGACCTATCCCGACGGGCACCCGCCGCGCACCGGCTATTACCGGATCGAGTCCGCGATCAGCGACATGGCGTCGGGTAGCGGACCTGGCGCCGGATCGCGGCATCTGTACGGGAGTGCAACGGTCGGGGGCAGGGGCCTGCGGTTCCTGCTCGATACGGGGGCGCCGGGCGGATTGTCGCTTGATCGGCCGACCGCGCAATCGCTCGGGTTGTGGAACGAGACGCAGCCCTACGCGCCGGTGCGGCCGCGCGGGATCGGCGGACAGGCCGGGATTGCCAGGATCGTGCGCGCCGTCAGCTTCACGTTCGGCGACTCGCCGTTCGACCGCCCGTTGGTCATGCTTCGCGGCGAGGGAGACACGCGGCCGCGGGTCAACGGCATCATCGGGTTGCAGGTGCTGCGGCAGTTCAACCTGTCGACGGACGTGCGGGCGCGTGCGCTGTGGGTCAAACGGCACACCACCGCCGACGCTTCGGAAGAGCGCTATGGGATGTCGGGGCTGTGGATCGACCGGAAAGGCGAAAGCATGACCGTGGCCGCGGTCGGTACGGGCAGTCCGGCGGCTGCTGCGGGCGTCAAGATCGGCGACCGGATCGTCGGCGAACCGTTCCCCGCGGTGATCCGCAAGATCAGCGGCGCGCCGGGTACGCCAGTGACGCTGTCGGTCGAGCGGGATGGCATCGCGTCGGACCGGACGTTCGTCCTCAAGCCGTTTCTGTAGGATGAGGGCCGTTTCTGTAGGATGAGGATTGCCGTCGGCAGGGCCGTGCCGAGCAAACAGGGACTATAGGGGACTGGCCATGACGACGAAAATGACGGGTCGGTGCCATTGCGGCGCGATCCACTACGAAACCCAGGGCGAGCCCAAGCATCATGCGCTGTGTCATTGCGGCGATTGTCGTCGGAGTTCGGGGGCGCCGATGGTCGGCTGGATCGCGTTCAAGACGGAGCAGGTGACGATCTCGGGCGATCCGGTGACGTATGAGTCGTCCGCATCTGGCCGGCGGCAGTTCTGCGGGCGGTGCGGGACGGGGCTGTTCTATGCCAACGCCGAATTTTTGCCGGGAATCATCGATGTGCAGTCATGCACGCTCGACGATCCCGGAGCGGTGACGCCGGGTGCGCATATCCAGGTGGCCGATCGCCTGTCGTGGATGGCGGACGTGGCCGCATTGCCTGCGTTCGAGCGGTATCCGGGAATGTGACATCGGGCCGTTCGCGCGGCGCGTGCGACTATGTGCGGCGAATGGTGGTGGTGGCACCGAACCGTCGCGAAAGCGTCGCGTGGGCGTCATGAAGCGCGCCTAGGGAGTGCGCAGCGACGAGGTTCGTCGTCGGAGATGCCGCATCCAGAATGGCGTCCTGACGCACTGGCGCCGTCGCCCGCAGGCCGAGGCCCGCGGACCGCAGGACCAATCGAGGAACATCATCATGAAGCTTTTCATCAGCGTCGCTTCGGCGGCGATCGTCGGCGCGTGCCTGTTCTCGGCGGGCGCATCGGCCAGTTCCGTGCGTGAGCCGGTGTCGGTGCGCGTATCGAGCGCCGGGCTCGACCTGACCAGCGATGCCGGGCGGACCGCGTTCCAGCGCCGGCTGCGCTCGGCGATCGCCAGCGCCTGCCAGCCGCGGACCGGTGGCCTCGACGCGCTCGCCGATTCGCGGCAGTGCCGTCAGGAGATGACCGCGGATGCTGGCGTGAAGCTGGCCGCGTTGCTCGGAGGGAGCGGGACGCAACTCGCCAGCATCGGCGCGGCTCGCTGAACTAGCGCGCTGATCGGGCCAAGGACGTGGGTTCTCATCGATCCTCCCCCGCAAGGGGGAGGTGGCTGGCGCATGCCAGACGGAGGGGGAGGTAGGCGGCACGTCGGTTGCGTGTCCTCCCCCTCCGTCACCTTCGGTGCCACCTCCCCCTGGCGGGGGAGGATCGTTGAGGGCGGCTCCCAAATCAGGCCGGACCATCGCTTGATTTATATCTGTCATAAGATTGTCATCGTAAGGGCCGACTGCACATTCCCATGGCAACCTCCACATTTGCACCCGACGCGCTAACAGCTGATTCGAGCGCTGCGGCGTCGGCGCCGCACACTGGTCCCAAGCTCGATCATTCGCTGCATCCCGCGGGGCGGTGGCTGTTCCTCGCCGTGCTGATCGGTGGGCTCGCCTATGCCGGGTTCAGCATCGCCTTCGATACCGCGCAGGTCGGCGAAAGCCTCGCGGGCGGGGCGTTCGCGTTTCTCGCGCTCGCGCTGCTGATCGCGCTCGGGTTCGAGTTCGTGAACGGCTTCCACGACACCGCCAACGCGGTCGCCACCGTCATCTACACGCACTCGATGCCCGCGCCGCTCGCGGTCGTCTGGTCGGGGTTTTGCAATTTCCTTGGCGTGATGCTGTCGTCGGGCGCGGTGGCGTATGCGATCGTCACGCTGTTGCCGGTCGACCTGATCCTCAACGTCGGCAGCGTCGGCGGGTTCGCGATGATCTTCGCGCTGCTGCTCGCGGCGATCGTGTGGAACCTCGCGACCTGGGCAGTCGGGCTGCCCAATTCGTCGAGCCACGCGCTGATCGGCTCGATTCTCGGCGTCGGCCTCGCCAACCAGCTCATCAGCGGCGGCGGAGCGGACGGCACCTCGGGCGTCGACATGGCGCAGGTCTGGAAGGTCCTCTCCGCGCTCGCGTTCAGCCCGGTCGTCGGCTTCGTCGGCGCGCTGCTGCTGCTGCTCGTGATGAAGCGGTTCCTGCGCGACAAGAAGCTGTACGAGGCCCCCGAGGGCCAGACGCCACCGCCGCGCGGTATCCGGGCGCTGCTGATCGGCACCTGCACCGCGGTCAGCTTCGCGCATGGCAGCAACGACGGGCAGAAGGGCATGGGGCTGATCATGCTCATCCTGATCGGCTGCGCGCCGACCGCCTATGCGCTCAACCGGACGATGCCCGAGAGCGCGACGCCGGCCTTCGTCCAGGCGGCGCAGGCGGCGTCGGCGGCCTATGTCGCGCATGCCAACGGCGCGCCTGCCACGGTCGGCGCGGCGCGTACGACGGTGACGCAGGCGCTGAAATCGAAGCGGGTCGCGGACCCGGTCGTGTACGGCGCGCTGGCGACGCTGTCGGACGACGTGTCGAGCCGGATCGCGGGCTATGGCTCGCTCGGCAAGGTGCCGGCCGCGGCGACGCCGAACCTGCGCAACGACATGTACCTCGTACTCGATACGACCAAGCTGATCGCCGCCGACAAGGCCGCGCAAGGGCGGTTCACCGCGCAGGAGATCACCACGCTGAAGGAATATGGCGGCAAGCTGGAGCAGGGCACGCGCTACATCCCGACCTGGGTAAAGATCACCGTTGCGCTCGCGCTGGGGCTGGGCACGATGGTCGGGTGGAAGCGGATCGTCGTCACCGTCGGCGAGCGGATCGGCAAGACGCATCTGACCTACGGCATGGGCGCGTCGGCTGAATTGGTCGCGGCGGCGACGATTCTGCTGGCGGTGAATTTCGGTATGCCGGTGTCGACCACGCACATCCTGTCGTCGGGCGTCGCGGGTGCGAGCGTCGCGAACGGGGCGGGGTTGCAGCGGCGCACGGTGATGAACATGGCGCTGGCCTGGGTGATGACGCTGCCGGTGGCGATGCTGTTGTCGGGCGGGCTATACTGGCTGCTGCTGACGCTGGCGCATTCGCTGGGGTATTGAGCGTTCTAAGATCCTCCCCTGTGAGGGGAGGTGGCTGGCTCTTGCCAGACGGAGGGGTGGCGTCCTCAACTTGGGGCGGATACCCCTCCGTCAGTCCCTGAGGGACTGCCACCTCCCCCAATGGGGGAGGATTAGGTTCCGCGGAACCACGCGTCCGCCCTACGGGTTGCCGGACCCATGCGATTACGATGCTCGATCTGCGGAAATTGGGACTGGCTCGTGCTCAAGGATTGGTCCGAGTGTAGCCACTGCCGGCTGCTGGTACGCGACATGAACGAGGTCGGTGAAGTGTCACGCGACATCGTCGAACGGCTCGAAAACGGCATCGTCGATCTGAAGCTCGACCCGGCCGAGCGGTGGACGCTCGACCCTGCAGGATTACGCAACGCGGCATGGCGCTTCGGGTTCGAGATCGCGCCGATCGCACAGGCCGAGGGCGGTGCACGGTTTCCGCCGGACTATAGTCCAGCCCAAGCGTATTCTACCCGAGCGAAAACCGAGCCCCACCGGATAGGGCTCGGCATCATGGCGCGCACCGCCGACGCGGCCGATATCGTCGAGATCGCGACCGACTATCGCCACGCCTTCGCCCGGATCGTCGTGCTTCTCGACGGCACGGCGGACGAAGCAGGCGAGCTTGCCGCACGGCTCCCGTGGATCGAGATTGCCCACCACCCGCTGGCAGGCAATTTCGCCGCACAACGCAACCGCCTCCAGGACGCGATGCAGACCCGCTGGGTGTTGCAGATCGACACCGACGAGCGCCCCGATGCCGCCTTGCTCGACGCGCTGGGCTGGCTGGTCGCGGCGGCGGACCGCGACGGGTTGCGCTCGCTTGGCCTTCCGCGTCGTAACCTCGTCGATGGCGTCCAGTCCGCGTCCTATCCGGACATCCAGTACCGTCTGAACCGGAGCGACATCCGCTTTGCCGGCCGGGTCCACGAACGCCCGGTAGTACCTTTTGTCGAGAGTTCGCTCGCATTGGCCGGCGCGCTCGAACACCGGCTCGATGGCGAACGGGTACGCGAGCGGACGCGAATCTACGAGGCCATGTCGACCGGTGCCGGCAGGCCCGAGGACGAGGCGTTGCTGCTCGCGGCCTTCGATCCCGTGGCGGTGCGATAGACCGCGATGGTCTGCGCGGCGAGCGTGTCGCGCGTGAACATGCCGGCGGCCCGGCGGCTTGCCGCGGCATAGTGCGCGCGCAAGATCGGGTCCTCGATCAGCTGCTGGACCTGCGTCGCCAGATCGTCGCCGGTGCAGGTCTTTGCCAGCAATCCGGCGCCACTCTCGCCGATGAACAGCCGCGCGCTAGGGTCTTCCGCACAGGCGACGACCGGGCGGCCGAACATCATCGCCTCCTGATACACCAGCCCGAAGCTCTCGTACCGAGACGGCGCGACGATCACGTGCGCGGCCTCCATCAGGTCGTGCAGCGCCGCTTCGTCGACGCGGTGATGGCAGGTCAGGCGCGCACGGGCGGAAGCGGGGATCGCGCCGACATCCTCCGCACGTACGCCGACGATCGTCAGGCGGAAGTCGCGCATCCCGGCATCTGCGCGGCGCGACAGGATGCGAAGCGCCATGATCAACGCGTCGAAGCCCTTGCGATGCTCGTCGCGCCCGACGAACAGCAGGTTGATCGGCTCGCCGAGCGGGTAGGTCGCCGCAGAGCCGCGCGCGACGATCTCCGGCGGCAGGCTGAGGCCGATCACCGCGTGCCGCGCGCTGTCGCCGGGCGCCGCGACGCCGTACAGCGCCCCGATCTTGTCGCCGTGAAGCTGCGTGTTCGAGATCAGCGCCTTGCTGAAGCGCGCGGCGATCCTTTCCGCCAGCATCGCAGCGCGGCGATCGAACCGGTCGCGCAGGCTCGTCACTGTCTCTGCCGAGGTGGCCGCCGGGGTCGAGTTGCGCGTCACCAGCGGCGTGGGGCCGGTGAGCGCGATCGCCAGACCCGGCGCGTACCAGTTGGTCGCCTCGACAATGTCGAACGGTGCGCGGCGGTGCTCGCGCCCGACCGCCCGGCGGAAGGCCAGCGGTGCCACGAGATGGCCGATTCCCGCGACCTTCCGCAACCCGGCCGCGAAGGACCCCTCGCGCAGGCCGCAGCCGATGACTGTAACCCGGCCGTCGCGGCTGTCTTCGCGTCGATCCATCGTGAACACGCAGACGTCGTGGCCAGCATCCGCCAGCGATTGCGCGATCTCGCGAGCGGCGCGGGTAAGTCCGCTTTTCTCAGGGGGATAGGCCCAGGTGAGTAGAGCGATCCTCATGATGCGTTGTCGCAAGTCGAATGGTGCGCCGAATAGAACGTACTAATCTGCGTCAATACAAGGGTTTCGAGGGTCATCTGCCCGGAACTCGGCAACCCCGCGGGGGGTTCCTTTGGGTGAATCACAGATGAACGGGGGAAGGGTGTTCGTACTTCATATCGCGTTGCAGGGATGTTTACGCGCAACCGACGTTGAATACGGAATCACCGCCGATACCGGTGGCCATATCCGCTATCTGCTCGATCTGGTCGCCGCCAGCGGTCGCAATCCGGCGATCGACCGGATGGAAATCGTCACCCGCGCCTTCCATCACGCCGCTTATGCCGAATGCTATGCCGAACCGGTCGAGACGATCGACGGCACCACGCGGATCGTCCGCCTGCCGACCGCGTCCGACGCCTATCTGGTCAAGGAAGACCTGTGGACCGAGCATGACAGCCTGGTCGAGGCCCTCGTCGCGCATATCGCCACGCTCGACCGCACACCCGACGTCATCCACGCGCACTACGCCGATGCCGGGCTGATCGCGGCGCGAGTCTCGGCACGTACCGGCATACCCTATGTCTTCACCGCGCACTCGCTCGGCCGCGTGAAGCTCGCAGCATTCGACCGCGACTGTGCCGAGACCGCGGGGCTCGATCGCCGCATCGCGATCGAGGAGGAGGCGATTGCCGGCGCCGCCGCGATCATCGCGTCGTCGCGCGACGAGGCCGAAGTCCAGTACGCGGATTATGCGAACTATGATCCCGGCAGGATCCGCGTGTTCGCGCCCGGCAGTGACCTCAAGCAGTTCGCGAACTGCCGCGCAGACGCGCGTGTCGATGCGTTGATCGACCGGTTCCTGGACGATCCTTCAAAGCCGGTGATTCTCGCCATCGCGCGACCGGTTACCAAGAAGAACCTTGCCGCGCTCGTCCACGCCTATGGCCGCTCGCCCGCGTTGCAGGCCGCGGCGAACCTCGTGATCCTGGCGGGCACGCGCGACGACAGTGCGACCTTGGAGCCGGAGATCCGCGACAACATCGCTGAGCTGCTCCAACTGATCGACCGCTACGACCTGTACGGCAAGGTCGCCTATCCCAAGCAACATCGCCCCGACGATATCGCCGCCGTCTACGCCTATGCCCGCACCCGACGCGGTATATTCGTGAATCCGGCGCTGAACGAACCGTTCGGGCTGACCCTCCTCGAAGCCGCGGCGAGCGGGCTGCCGGTGGTCGCGACCGACAGCGGCGGTCCGAACGATATCGTCGAGACATGCGGCAACGGCATCCTCGTCGACCCGCGCTCGGCGACCGCGATCACCGATGCGATCCGGAAGATCCTCGACGATCCGGCGCTCTGGTCGCGCTATTCGGCGGCGGGGTCTGTTGCGATCCGGGCGTACGACTGGGACCGTCACGTGCAGCTTTATGTCGGGCTGCTCGAAGAGGTCATCGGCGCCTCCGCACCACCGGTCGCCGAGCGCGAAACGGCGTTGCTGTTGGTGTCCGACATCGATGGAACGCTGATCGGTTGCGCGCAGGGCGTCGGCGACTTCGCGGCATGGCACGAGGCCCAGACCGACGTCGCATTCGCGATCGCCACCGGGCGCAGCTTTCACAGCGCGATGGCGGTGCTCGGCCAGCACGACGCGCCACGCCCGGAGATCCTGATTACGTCGGTCGGCTCGGAGATCTATTACCGGACGGTGCGTGGTGCTGTGTACGACCGCGATACCGAATGGGACGGGATCATCGCCGCGGGCTGGGATCGTGACGCGGTCGCCGCGCTGATCGGGCAACATGCCGGGTTGACCCCGCAGAGCCCGCTCGAACAACGCCGGTTCAAGCTCAGCTATTTCGCCGACGGCGACATGGCGGCGGCCGAGCGCGTCCGCCTGCTGCTGGCGGAGCACGGCCATAGCTGTTCGATCATCCAGAGCCATGGCCGCTATCTCGACGTCCTGCCGCACGCCGCGTCGAAGGGCACCGCGGTCGAGCATGTCCGCCGCCGCCTCGGTCTCGAACCGCGCCAGGTGATCGTCGCAGGCGACAGCGGCAACGATATCGAGATGCTGCGCTCGTCCCGGCACGCGATCATCGTCGCGAATTATTCCGATGGCCTCGGCACGCGGGCGGACCTTGCGCACGGCTATGTCGCAGTCGGCCATCACGCGCGCGGGGTCATCGAAGGCGTGGCGTATTTCCGCGCCGCGGCCGGACACGGCGAACGGATCAAGCAGGCGTCGTGAGCGTCAGCGTCCTGACGCTGGTCCGCGGCCGCCGCGCGCATCTCGTCAACTTGATCGCCGGGCTGAACGCATCGACGCGCAAGCCGGACGAACTGGTGGTCGCGTATATGCAGGACGCGCCGCATGCCGACCTGCCGGCGACCGATTTCCCGGTGCGAACAGTGTTCGTCGAGGGCGACGAGATGCCATTGGCCGCTGCCCGCAACCGTGCCGCGGCGACGGCGATCGGCGAGCAGTTGATCTTCCTCGACGTCGATTGCGTGCCGTCGCCGACCTTGGTCGCGCGCTACGCCGAGACGGCAGGCTGGCCGGGCGGCATTCGGCTCGGCGAGGTGCTGTATCTCCCGGCGGGGGCGATCGATGGCGCGATCGACGTCGCCGCGCTCGACAAGATGGGCGTGCGCCACCCCGCCAAGCCGCCGATTGCGACCGACGAAATCCGGCCCACGCCCAGCCACGGCGAACTCTGGGGCCTCTCGTTCGCGCTCTCCGCTATGGACTGGGCGCGGGCAGGGGGCATGGACGAGCGCTATGTCGGCTATGGCGGCGAGGAAACCGACTTCGCCGCGCGGCTGGAGCGTGCCGGCATACAGATGTGGTGGATCGGTGGCGCGCGCGCGTATCACCAGCATCACGTCGTCCACACGCCAGCCTACCAGCATTTCGACGCGATCGTCCGCAATGCGCGGCTGTTCCGTGCGACCTGGGGGCGGTGGTGCATGGACTATTGGCTCCGGCAGTTTGCCGAGCAGGGGCTGATCGCGTGGGATGCGGATACGATTACGGTCTTGCGCCAGCCGACTGAAGCGGAGGTCACTGCGTCGAGGATGCCGCCGGAGACGTTGTTCAGTTGATGCGAGGTGTGCGTGGCTTCGATCGCCTCTTGAGTGCGCCGGCTCCCATACGTCACCCCCGCGAAAGCTGGGGTCTCCCGCGTTGCAGCCGACGGAGGTCCCATGACGATATCCCAGCTTTCGCTGGGATGACGGGGGAGGAGAGATGGCAGGGACAACCACGGAAGGCAGCCTCTAGATCCTCCCCCGCCAGGGGGAGGTGGCTGGCGTAGCCAGACGGAGGGGGAGGTCGGCGACACATCTGTTTCCTGTCCTCCCCCTCCGTCACCTTCGGCGCCACCTTCCCCTGGCGGGGGAGGATCGTCTACCCCCGGAGCGCGCTTATCCCTCCGCCCAGAGCGAAACCGCCAGCCCTTCCAGATACTCCGCCGCGACCCTCGCCGCGTCGTCGTCATACAACCCGGCCAGCGCCTTGGGGTCGAGCGCCTTCGCCGCGTCCAGAATCCCCCGCCACGGCGCCAACGCCCCGGGCCACGCCGGCAGCGCAACCGCCGCCCCAAGCTCCGCGAGCCGTTCCGCCTTGCGTGTCTGCTCACCGAAATACCGCCACTCGGGCGCACACACATAAGGCCGCCCGACCCGCGCGATCTCGTGCACCGTATTGTCGCCCGCCGACGCGATCACCACGTCCGCCGCGGCGATGTGGTCGGTCACGCCCGGCACCCAGCCAAGCTCGACCAGATTGCCGAAGTCGGTCTCATGCCCCTCGCGGTGGACCGGCCCCAGCACCAGCCACAACGCATCCGGCACCGCGCGCGCGGCCATCGTTAGCGGAGCATAGGGCGTGCCGGCGCCGCCACCGCCGGTCAGTACGACGACGATCTCCTGATCCGGATCGAGCCCGAGTTTGGCGCGCGCCTCGGCCTTGGTCGGGACGGGGTCGGCGGTCGTGCAGAGGCCGCCCGCATAGCATGTCTTGGCGCGCACCCAGTCCGGCGTGTCGCCCTGCTCGAGCGCTTCGCCGAACGGCGCGAGCAGGCCGACGCTCGCCTGATACGCGCCGAGATGCCCCGGATCGAGCCGGTCGCCGTGCATCCGGATGCTGATCGCCGGGACGCTGGCGATCCGCGCGAGCAGCGCGATCTCCGCCGACACGTCGACCACGAACAGCGCCGGATCGACGTCGTCGAGATGATCCACGATCGTCCGCATCGTCGCCCGCGTCTTCGAAACCCCGAGCGGGACGCAATGCATCACCTCGGGGGTCGCCTGCGCGAACAGCCCCGGGGTCGGCACTGGCGCACCGATCATGTCGGGCAGCGCGGCGATCGTGATCGGCCGCTCGAACCCGTCGAACAGCGACGGCTTGGCGGTCAGGATCGTCACCGCGCGCTCGGGCGGCAATTCGCGGATGATCGCCATCGCGCGGTTGGCATGGCCGCGGCCCTGGTGATGGATGAAGAACGTGATCGGCTGGCTCATGCCGATCGCTGTACCGGAGCGGCGCGCGAAGGCGATTGATGTCGATCAGCATAGTCGGCGCTCAACCCGAACGCCGCCTCGACCTCGGGATCGAGCCACGCCGCGATATGCGCCGCATCCTCCGCCGCCAGATCGGGATACGCGGTCGGCACATAGGGCGCATGGCCTTGCCCCTTGTAGCTGGTGATCGGCACGAACGGCTGGCGCCGCTCCAGTCCCATCGCCGCCGCCAGCGCCGTCACGAACGCCGCCGGATCGCGCGCGAACGCGTCATAGCCGAGCAACGCGACGTTGTGCGCGCGGTTGGTCAGCGACGACCAGTGGCGCAGCTTGGCGGTCCGCTTGGCGATGCAATTGGCAAAGCGTTCGCCGGTCTCGGGATTGCGCTCGTGCAGCATCTCGTCGCCGTGCATCGGGTGGCCGGGCTCGATATGCCCGAAATGATCGTCCCAATAACTGTGCCAGTCGCTGCGGATGAACGCATCGAACGGCTTGGCCTTGAGTTCGGGATGCGCATGCCAGGGCTGGCGGTGCAGGCTGCGCGCCCAGTCATACGCATCGCGCGCCACCACCAGCACCAGCGTATCCTTTACGAACAGCGTCTGCGGCGGCACGAACCAATGCTTGAACCCGAACGCCTCGGTGATCGCGACGCCGGGCATGTTCGCCTCGATCGCGCGCGTGACGAGGTTGGTCCCGCTGCACCGCTGGCCATAGATCTGGACCCGCGTGATCGGCACGTCGCCACGTTTGACGACCCGCAGCCCGGGCAAAGGCTGTTGCCAGTTCAAGGACTTGGCGGCGTTGGTGGCGATCGACATGATGCCGTGCCGCTAGCCCCGACGCGCGGTTCGTTCAATACCGCCAATCGCGGCAGCCGGCAGGCGATGCGACCCCCCGGTATGTGTCTCGTACATATTCGCAATGTGAATTCCATGACACCCAACAGTTACGTAAGGTAAATGTCGGCAACGGGCCGTCACAAACCGTGCCGACCATACAACACATCACGATGATGACGGTTCGAAGACACTTTAGCGATTGTCGAACATTCAGACGCGCTCCAGATATCGGCGACGGAACCAATCCGTAACCGCACAAAAATGCCGCAATACATGGGATTGCGGTTCAGGGAGTATCGACATGCGTCTGGATTTTCGCAAGCGCCTTCTGGCGTCTACGCTACTGCTTGGGATCGCCACGCCGGTCTGGGCGCAGGCCACGGAGCAGACATCGCCGGCTTCATCCGCCGACACGGCGACCGATCAGGCGGCGCCCGAGGATGGCGACACGATCGTCGTGACCGGCTCGCGCCTTGGCGGTGAAAGCCTGCGTCAGGCGTCGCCGATCTCGGTGGTCAGCGCCAAGGAAATCGCGCTGTCGGGCCAGATCAACGTCGAGAGCGTCCTGAAGGACCTTCCGCAGTTGATCCCCAGCACGACCGGCGCCTCGAACAACCCGGGCGGCGGCGTCGCGACGGCGGATCTTCGCGGTCTCGGCTCGACGCGCACGCTCGTCCTCGTCAACAACCGTCGCTATGTCGCCTATGACTCGAACCAGGTCGTCGATCTCAACACCATACCCTCGGCGCTGATCGAGCGTGTCGACATCGTCACCGGCGGCCGTTCGGCGGTGTACGGCTCGGATGCGATCGCGGGTGTCGTCAACTTCGTGATGAAGAAGGACTTCAGCGGCGTCCAGGCGAACGCGAACTACCGCATCAACGAAGCCGGCGATGGCGGCAACTTCAACGGCAACCTGTTGCTCGGCGGCAATTTCGAAGACGGCCGCGGCAATGCGACGATCTATTTCGATTACACCAAGCGCAACGGCATCCTCCAGTCGGCGCGCGATTATTCGCGCCAGGCTCTGGTCGACGACGGCGCGGGCGGCCTGATCGCAGGCGGTTCGGGCTCGATCGAGGGCACCCGCTTCGCGCTCGGCGGCGTCAATCGCAAGTTCGAGACCGACGGCAGCTACTCGGCGTACAACTCGGCGACCGACGCGTATAATTATGCGCCCTCGAACTATCTGCAGGTCCCGCAGGAGCGGTTCCTGATGAGCGCGCAGACGCATTACGAGGTCAGCAAGGCGTTCAACGTCTATGCCGAAGGTCAGCTGATCAATAACCGCGTCAAGAACCAGCTCGCGCCGACGCCGTTCACCGGCTCGGTCGAACTCGACGTCGATTCGTCGTTCCTGTCGCCCAGCTCGCAGGCGTTGCTGCGCGGTCGTGATACCGATGGCGACGGCTATGTGACCTCGACGATCTATCGCCGCCTGACCGAGGTCGGCGCGCGTGTCTCGAACAACGACAACACGGCTTACCGCGCGGTGCTCGGTGCCAATGGCGATATCGGCGGCGGCTGGAACTACGACGCGTATTACAGCTATTCGCGGACCCGCTCGACCGAGACGCAGAGCGGCAACGTGTCGCGCAGCCGCGTGTTGCAGGCGCTTCGCACCACCACCGACGCCAGCGGTAACCTGGTGTGTTCGGATACCAGCAACGGCTGCGTTCCGCTGAACATCTTCGGTGCGGGCAACATCAGCTCGGCTGCGGCGGACTTCATCACGATCCCGACGCAGAACTCCAGCACGATCAGCGAGCAGGTCGCCAGTGCGTCGATCTCGAACCGCAACCTGTTCGATCTGGGCGCGGGTCCGGTCGGCATCGTCTTCGGTACCGAGTATCGCCGCGAACATGGCGCCTATAGCCCCGATTTCGCGCTGTCGTCGGGCGACGTGGTCGGCTTCAACGCGGGCGAAGGGCTCAGCGGCGGTTACGACGTGAAGGAAGCCTATACCGAAGTCGCCGTGCCGTTGCTTGCCGATATCCCGCTGATCAAGAAGCTCGAAGTGAATGGCGCGTATCGCTATTCCTATTATTCGACCGCGGCAAAGTCGGTGAACACCTATTCGGGTGGCGTCGTCTGGTCGCTGATCGACGACATCTCGCTGCGGGGGCAATATTCGCGGGCCGTCCGCGCACCGACCGTGAACGATCTCTACAGCGGCTCGTCGCAGGATTTCCCGGCGGCGACGGATCCCTGCACCACCGCGGTCGCCGTGACCAACACCAACCTCAACGCAAGCTGCCTTTCGACCGGCGTTCCCGCCTCGCTGATCGGTACCGCCTATGACGGTGGCAGCACGCAGATCCAGACGATCAACGGCGGCAACCCGGCACTGCGCGAGGAAACGTCGGACACGTACACCGCCGGCATCGTCCTCCAGCCGCGCTTCCTGCCCGGCTTCTCGTTCACGGCCGACTATTACAAGATCAAGATCGCGAACTACATCTCGACGGTCGGCACCACCAACCTGATCCGCGCCTGCTATGGCGACGCGGACAACAACTACACGCCGTACAACGCCAGCTATTGCTCGTCGCTGCCGCGCGACGGCAACAGCTATGCGATCACCGATGCCGTCAACACGCTGGCGAACACCGGTGGCGTGACCACCCGCGGCGTCGACTTCGAGGCGCGGTACGGCCTGCCGTTGAATTTCGGTGCATTCGGCAGCGAAACGAGCAAGCTCGACTTCAGGGTCAGCGGGACGCGGCTGATCGCGTTCAACTACAACCCGCTCGCATCGATCCCCGACCTGACGATCAACTGTGCGGGCAAGTTCGGCACGACGTGCGGCAATCCGTACGCCAAGTGGCGCCTGTCGGCCCGCACGACCTATTCGACCGGTCCGGTGACGGTTTCGCTGCTCTATCGCTACCTGTCGCCGGTGAAGGACGACGACAATGGTACGGTATACGCCGTCGAGAAGATCAAGGCGTACAACTACTTCGATCTCACCACGGCGTTCGAGGTGAAGCCGGGCTTCACCTGGTCGGTCGGCGTGAACAACCTGTTCAACAAGAAGCCCCCGATCATGGGCGACAACCAGGAACAGGCAAACACCTACCCGTCGACCTACGACCCGTACGGCCGCGCGTTCTTCGTCAGCACGAACGTCAAGTTCTAGGGTCGAAACGCCTGCAATCCTCCCCGCCTGGCGGAGGATTGCAGGCACTGCTCGACGGGACGCGTGCTCCTGACCCTGTGCTGCCCCCGCCTCCATGTCACCGTGGCGGCAGGGGCGGGGCAGGGTTTTTCCGACTTCGCAATATCGCAATATTGCGTGCGGGCCTCGCTGATACGCGCTTTGAAACAAACGGACATATCGCGGACAAACGCGCGATCCATGACCGCGTACATGATCGCAAACCATTACGGCCTCCCCGTTTCCGTCTCGCCAGCTTCGCAACTCGACGACCATGCAGCCGTCGACGGCACCGATGCCGGTGGCGCGCGGATCGTCATCGTCGACGACGATCCCGGCCTGCGCGAGTTGCTGACCGAATTCCTCGTCGATCACGGCCTGCGCGCCGAAGCGGTCGATAGCGGCGCGGCATTGCGCACCCGCCTCGGCCGATCGCCCTGCGACCTGATCGTGCTCGACATGATGATGCCCGGCGAGGACGGCCTGTCGGTGCTGCGGACGCTGACTCGTAACGGCCAGGCGCCGGCGGTCATCATGTTCTCGGCGCTGGCGAGCGAGGTCGACCGGGTCGTCGCGCTCGAACTGGGCGCAGACGATTATGTCACCAAACCCGCCAGCCCACGCGAGATCCTCGCCCGGATCCGTTCGGTTCTGCGGCGGCGCGGTGCCGGGCTCGCGCACAGGGATGGCGCATCGAATGCGGAGCAACAGGGCGACGGCGCGGTACCGGCGGCGCGCGCGATGACCTTCGCGTTCGCCGGCTGGACGCTCGATTGCCGGATGCGCACGCTCTACGCGCCCGACGGCACGATGGTCCGCCTGACCGATGGCGAGTTCCAGTTGCTCAACGTGTTCGTGTCGCAGCCGCAGACCGTGCATTCGCGCGACGACATGATCGCGCAGTCGGGCCGCACCGACAGCATGGCGCGCGGGCGGACGATCGACGTCAACATCAGCCGCCTGCGCCGCAAGCTCCACGCCTACGACACCGTCGAGATCATCCGTACGGTGCGCGGCAACGGCTATATCTTCATGCCGGCGGTAACCGCGGCCTGAGACGTCGCGCGATTGCGACCCCGCTCGCGGCTCTGATTGCGACGGGGCCGCGCGCGCAATACACAGCGCGTGTATGACGCAAGCATTCTTTCCGATCGTCCGCCGGTGATGCGGATCGACGCGCACCAGCATTTCTGGACCTATTCGCCGTCCGCCCATCCGTGGATCGAGCCCGGCAGCGTGCTGGCGTGCGATCATGCGCCGGCCGACCTGATGCCGCTGCTCGATCGGGCCGGCTTCGACGGCTGCATCGCGGTGCAGGCCGAGCAGACCGAGGCGGAGACCGACGTGTTGCTCCGGCTCGCCGCGGATACGCCGCGTATCCTGGGCGTGGTCGGCTGGACCGATCTCACTGCGGACGATGTCGCGGATCGGCTCGATGCAGTGCGACGGGTTCCGGCGCTGGTCGGCTTCCGGCACATGGTACAGGACGAACCGGCGGACGATTTCCTGCTGACCCCCGCGTTCGTGCGCGGCGTCCGCGCGGCACTGGCGCACGGGTTCAGCTACGACATCCTCGTCAAGCCGCGGGAGGCGGGGCATGTCCGTCGGTTCGTCGATCTGGTCGGCGTCGACCAGGTCCGCGATGGGCAGCTGATCCTCGATCACGGCGCCAAGCCCGCCATCGCGACTGGCGGCTGGCAACCCTGGGCCGATGCGATCGCCGACATGGCCCGTGCGCCGGCGCTGCTGTGCAAGCTGTCGGGGCTGGTGACCGAGGCGGACCACGCGCGCTGGACCGCGGACCGGATTGCGCCATATCTGGATCACCTGCTCGCCTGTTTCGGACCCGATCGGCTGATCTTCGGCTCCGACTGGCCGGTCTGTCGCCTCGCGGCCGACTATCAGGCGGTCCACGACCTGATCGACGACTTCGTCACGCGCGCCTGTCCCGAAGCGCGCGACCGCATCTTCGGCGGTACCGCGGCGATCGCCTACGGTCTGTAGCGGGCGCGGCGCTCGGTCGGAGCGTCGCGCAACGGCGTCGCGCCCCGCACTCAGCAACCCCGCACCCCGCACCCCGCACCCCGCACCATTTCCCTGACGGGGGATCGCGGTTATGGATGCGGCGATGCCCCAGCGACGCGCTCGATCTCCTGCCGTGCGCTCTCGCTCCCACGGCGCTCGCTCTCACGGCTCTCGCCCGCGGGCATCGCCGCGCCGGCCGTCCTCCGAACACTGGCTGCTGCTGCTCGGCGCCGCGGTCGTGTTCGCGGTGATCTGCGGTTCGCTCACCGACCTGCCCTGGCCGACCGCAAGCACCGATCTGCGGCGTCCGCGCCGGCTCACCATGGCGCAGGCCCGCGCCTCCAATGCGCTCGTCCCGATCGTGGTGAAAGAGCGGTCGCCCGCCAAGCGCTTCCGCTTCCGCGGCGGCCCGGCGGCGCGCGAACAGGCCACCGAATGCCTCGCGACGGTCGCGCTGTACGAGGCCGGCAGCGACCGCGACGGACAGCGCGCCGTGATCCAGGTCGTGCTCAATCGGGTCCGCGCGCCGGGGTTTCCCAAGACGATCTGCGGCGTGGTCTATCAGGGATCGAACCGGACCACCGGGTGCCAGTTCTCGTTCACCTGCGACGGATCGCAGACGCGCCGGCCCGAACGCAACGGGTGGGAGCAGGCTCGCCGTGCCGCACGCCGGGCGCTCGGCGGTTATGTGTATGCGCCGGTCGGCCGGGCGACGCACTATCACACCGACTGGCTGGTCCCCTATTGGCGGTCGTCGCTGGTCAAGGTGGCGACCGTGCGTTCGCACATCTTCTATCAGCGGCGATGACGCTTTTGCCGGAGCGCATTCCTGCATCGGCCCGACGGACAAGGATATCCATGTCGAACCTTCTACGAACCGCGACCGGCACCGCGTGCCTCGGCCTGCTCGCTTTGACCGGTTGTGCAGGCGGATCCTATCGCCCGGTCAGCGATGCCCCGGTCAAGCTCGGCGGTCCCTACCGGGTCAGGGGCACCACCTATGTGCCCGCCGTCGATCCCACCTACGACGTGCTCGGATATGCCAGCTGGTACGGATCGGAATCGGGCAACCGTACCGCGAGCGGCGAGCGGTTCCGCCCCGACTGGACCACCGCGGCGCATACGACGCTGCCGCTGCCGACGTATGTCGAGGTCACCGCGCTCGATACCGGCCGGCGGATCATCGTGCGGATCAACGATCGGGGCCCGTTCGCCGGCGGTGCGCGGATCATCGACCTGTCGCGCGGCGCGGCCGAGCAACTGGGGGTTCGCACGGCGGGCCAGGCCGCGGTCAGGGTTCGCCGCGTCGAGCCGACCGCAGACGACCGTGCCCGCCTCCGCAAGGGCAAGCGCGCGCGAGAGCTGCCGCCTATCTCCGAGCATGATCGGCTGAGCCTCAGGTCACAGCTGGCTGCCGCCGGTTTCTGATCGCCGAACTACGGGTCAGGATCTATGGGTCAGTCTGCGCGATCGCCCCAATGCCCGCGATGCGTAGCCTCGAACGCGGCGAGATCGTCCGCGTCGTCCATCACGCGACGCGCGCGCTCCAGGCAGTGATCGGCCAGCGCGCGGATGTCGCGCCGGGCCGCAGGCAGCGCCGCATGAAGCGCGGCGAGCGTGACGGTCAGCCGGATCGTGACTTCGGCCTCCTGGCTCCCCTCGCGCAGGATCGGGCGGAAGGCATCGGTCAGCATCTCCTCGACGGCCGGGCGCGTCAGATAGACCGGCGGCAGGTCGTCGATCCGCACTGCGTCGGGCTGGTCGACGGGCAGGTTGAGCAACACCCGCAGCAACGCGTTGAGCACCTCGATCGCGGTACCGGGATCGTTGACTGCGGGCGACAAAGCCCGGCTCGCAATCTCCGACAGCGCGATCAACCCGAGCCGCGGGTCCTGGTCGAACGAGCGGTGCCGCTCGATCGTGAAGGCGCGCAGCATGAGCGTCCGCAGCGCGTCGTCGACCGTGCCTTCGATCCGCATCAGGTCGCGGTGCGGGTGGACCATTGCGCCCGGCAGTACGACGACATGGATGACGATCCCCCGCTGCGTCGCGATCGCAGCCAGCGCGGCGACGTCGACATGCGTGACATAGCCGGTCGTCTCGCCGCGGATCGACTGTGCCCCGGCCGGCACCGCGATCGCGGGACGTCCGCCCAGATACGGCTTCGCGGCAAAGTCCGTCATCGCGTCGTTGGCGGCATTCTCGACCCGGTCGATGACGTCGGACATCCGGCCGAACGCGGTGATGTGCGCGATCCAGCGCAACAGCGTGACGACCACCCAGACGACGATAAGGACGGTCGCGCCGAACAGGATGATCCGGCCTTCGCTGCCATAGGCGTGCGTCTGGAGACCGATGATCCCGACGATCGAGAATACGAACGCGCCGAGGAAGGTCGACAAGGCGTTCTGCGAGGTGGGGTCGTTGATCAGCAACTGCGTCGCGCGCGGTGTCGCCAACTGCGTCGCCGACGAATAGGCGCTGACCATCGCCGTCAGCGAGAAGGTCGTCACTGCCAGCATGCTCGACGCCATGATCTGCAGGATCGTGCCGACCGCGTCCTGGCCCAGATCGGCGCCGAACGAATAGGGGAGATAGGGCACGATCGCGCCCGACAGGATCGCCAGCACGACGCTCAACAGGCTGATGACCGCGGCGCGAAACCAGATTTTGCGGACGATCCGACGCAGGATCCACGACCATTTCTTCATGCCTGTTCCCCGGTCGAAGCCTGTGCGCCCTAGACGGAACGGTCGCGCGCATGAAACGCTCCGGGGTATGTTGCGGCTTGCCATGCCGGGGTGACGGACGAGGGCGCATAATCTAGGTCAACATCGCATGTTTGGGCTTTTCGATCGATTGATGCCGGCGCGACGCTGGACCCCGTCGCGGTATCGCGCGCTGCTGCGGGCGCGTGGTCCTCGCTCGGTCCAGTTCAGGACACGCGCGGCGATCCTGGTAGGGGCGATCCTCATCGGCGTGGTCGCGACCGTCTTTGCCGAGGCGGCGGATTGGGCGGCGTCGGTTTTCGCCGGCTATGCGTCGCGCTGGCACTGGTTGCCGCTGCTGACGACGCCGCTGACCTTCATGGGACTGGTCTGGCTGACCCGCCGCTATGCGCCGTTCTCGCGCGGCTCGGGCATCCCGCAGGTGATCGCCGCGCAGGCCGACCCCAACGAAGCCACCCGCACGTTGATCTCGCCGCGGACCGTCGTCGCAAAGGCGGTGCTGACGATCGGCGCGGTGCTGGGCGGCGCATCCGTCGGGCGCGAAGGACCGACCGTCCAGCTCGCTGCGGCGGTGATGGGCGCCACGCACCGCCTCGTCCGCGTGCCGTTGCGGGGCGGCGTACTGATCGCCGGTGGCGCGGCGGGCGTTGCCGCGGCGTTCAACACGCCGCTCGCCGGCTTGCTGTTCGCGATCGAGGAACTGGCGTCGGCCTATGAACAGCGCGTGACGTTGCTCGTGCTCGCGGCGATCGTCATTGCCGGGATGGTCGCACAGTCGGTGCAGGGCGATTACATCTATTTCGGCGCGATCGGCGCGCACATGCCGCTGCTGTCCGCCTTATTGGTCGCGCCGGTCGCCGGGATCGCCGGGGGCATGGCCGGCGGCCTGTTCTCGCGCACGCTGCTGGCGATGGCGCTCGGACGCAACCGCGTGACGGGCTGGACGCGTGCGAACCCGGTGAAGTTCGCCGGGGCATGCGGCGCTGTCGTCGCGCTGCTCGGCGTGTTCACCGGGCTCACCTGGGGCACCGGCTATTCTGCCGCGCGGGCGATGATCGTCGGGGTCGATGCGCCACTCTGGTTCGGGCCCGCCAAGTTCGTCGCGACTGCGGCGACGGCGATCGCGGGGCTGCCCGGCGGCATCTTCGCGCCCTCGCTCGCGGTCGGCGCCGGCGTCGGCAACCTGCTGCGCGAGGTCTTCCCCGGCGAACCCGCAAGCGCGATCGTCATCCTCGGCATGGTCGCCTATTTCGCCGGCGTCGTCCGCGCGCCGTTGACCGCGGTGATCATCCTGTCCGAAACCACCGCGAGCCGCGGCCTCATGCTGCCGATGTTCGCAACCGCCTTCATCGCCGACGCCGCCAGCCAATGGGTCTGCCGCGAGAAGCTCTACCACGGACTCTCCAAGACCTTCGCCATGCCCACCCCGTCCTTGCCCGCCCCGTCCTCGCCCGCCGCGACCAAGTGACGGGCTGAGCAGCGGGCACGCGAGAAGCTTTTCAGCCGTTTCTCGCGCCCCTCCCCGCCGAGAAACACCGCCTCAGGGTCCGATATCGATCGCCTGCGCCTCGGCCCGCTTCGCCGCCGCCTTGGCGAACCCGAGCTGCTCCGCGATCGGGTCGTTCCAGCCATACGGATCGGTGCGGAACGCGACCCGCCCGCCATCGTCGACATAGACGTTGTGATACAGCAACCGGACCGGGATACGGCGCGGCAACGGCACGAAGGTCATCTCGCCCGAGGCCTGCGCGGTCTGCCATGCCTCGGTGACGCCCTCGTCCTCGGCGAGCATCTGCGCGAACCCCAGCGCATCCTCGACGCGCACGCACCCATGGCTAAGATGACGCTGGCTGCGCTCGAACAGCCCTGGCGCGGAGGTGTCGTGGAGATAGATCGCCTGGTCGTTCGCCATGTCGAACTTGACCAGCCCCAGCGCGTTGCTCGGCCCCGGCTGCTGGACGATCCAGCCATCGCGCATCACCATGTTGTGCTCGGCGAGATAGTCTTCGCCGACATTGGCCATCTCGCCGTTCTGGATCGACTTCGGCACCGTCCATGTGGGGTTGGCGACGAGGCGATAGATCGGCGACGACAGCGCCGGCGTCTCGCGGCCGGGCTCGCCGACGATCACCTTGCGCTGGTCGACCACTGCGCCGTCGCGATAATACCGCAGCTGCGCGGCGGCGGTATTGACGTCGATCCGCGTCGCCGGTGGCGTTCGCGTCAGCCAGCGCCGCCGCTCGAGCCCGACTGCCAGCGCGCGTGCCCGGTCGCCGGCGCCGAGGTTGAGCACCTTCAACGTCTCGGGTCCGACCACTCCGTCCGCGGCGATGCCGTAATCGGTCTGTAGCCCTTTCAACGCGTCGGCCATCGCCTGCGTGTAGAGCATCGGCGGTTGCGTCGCCGCGAGCGGCACTGGAGCGGGCGGGGCAGGGGCGAGCGGATCGGGGGCCAGCGGATCGGCGGCCACCGCCAACGGGTCCGTGACGGTCGGCAGATACCCGCTCTCCATCAGTTGCTCGACGATCGTCGGCACACGTGCGTCGCGATTGCCGACGCGGATCACACCGGACGGAATTGCCTGCACCGGGGTTGCGACGGTCGCCTTGGCGCTAAACGCGAGATACGCGTCGGACAGCGCCTTATACTCGGCATCCTGCGGCGCCAGTCCGTCGAACCACGCGACGAGATCGCCCTTGGCCAGCGCACGCGCCAGACCCGCGGCAAGGTCCACCTTGGGCCGGGGCAGCGTGTAGACCTCATGCAGTGATGCCGGATCCACGCGACCCTGCGCGAGCGCTCCAGCGTAATCGAGCGCAGCTTTCGTGCGGGCGATGTCGTCGCTTTCCACAGGATCGGCGAGGAACGCGATCCGGTCCAGGCCGTGGCGCGCGCGATCGGCGAGCACGCGGTCGAACGCCTCGATATTGCCCGCCGACCAGACCGCGCGCCACCCGGCCTTCGCATAGAGGGCACGGCTGGCAGGATCGGTAACCGCCTGCTTGGTGATGGCGATCGGTCGTTCCGAGGGGGTATCCGCGGGTCGGCTGACAGCGTCCTGAGCGAAGGCGAACCCTACAGGGGCCAGGGTAACGAACGGCATCGCGGCCAGAATGAGCCGCGCGCGCAATGTCTTGACTATCATGCCCACCCAACGCCCGACCGGGGCGATCGCCTCACCAACACGTCAGAATTCGCGCTCGCGATCGACGGGTGTCTTGCTCGGGAGGATTGTATTTCCGGAGGGGCGGCTATGAAATGCACACCGATCGATCGCGACCTGCGCTGATCAAAAATGGCTCCCTGAGTAGGATTCGAACCTACGGCCACTCGATTAACAGTCGAGAGCTCTACCGCTGAGCTATCAGGGAACGTTGCCGGAGGCGGCTCTATAAACGGCCAGTCGGACGATGCAAGCGGGTTTCGCCGCAAAAATGCAAAGTCCGCGATAAACCGCGATCAGGAAACGAACTGCTCCATGGTGATCCGGTCGTCGAGCGCGTGCTCGGGATCGAACAGCAGCGTCAGTTCGCGTGCGCGGTCCATGCAGATGTCGACCTGGGCGACATCGCGGATCTCGCGCTGGTCTGCGACCGCGGAGACGGGGCGCTTGCCGGGATCGAGCACGCGGATACCGATGCGGGCCTTGTCGGGCAGGATCGCGCCGCGCCACCGCCGCGGACGGAACGGGCTGATCGGCGTCAGCGCGATCATGCCAGACCCGAGCGGCAGGATGGGGCCCTGTGCCGACAGGTTGTAGGCGGTCGAGCCGGCCGGCGTCGCGACGAGGATACCGTCGCAGGCAAGCTCGGGCAGGACGATGCGGTCGTTTACCGTCACTTCGAGGTTCGCGGTCTGGCGCGTCTCGCGCAGGAACGACACCTCGTTGATCGCGGGCAGCGTGTGCGTCCGTCCGTCCACGCCTAGCGCAGTCATGCTGAGCGGGACGACCTTGAACGGTTTCGCGCGCTCCAGCCGGTCGCCAAGGCCGTGGTGGCGCCATTCGTTCATCAGGAAGCCGACCGTGCCGAGGTTCATCCCGAACACGGGAACGGGCGGCTTGCGGCGTTCCAGCATGGCGTGGAGGGTCTGGAGCATGAACCCGTCGCCGCCGAGCGCGATGATGACGTCGGCCTCCTCGACCGATACCCGCTCGCCCATGTCGGCGAGTTGAGCCTCTGCCGCACGAGCGGGCGGGGTGTTGGACGCAACCAGCGCCCGCCGCTCGTACCGGCTCATCCGCCGGTGACGCTCATGTGGCGTGCGACGGCGGGGCCTTCGCCCTGGCCGATGCGGAAGTCGTGTGCCTTTGGCTTGGCGAACAGGCCGGCGTCGATCGCTGCGTCGAGCCCGGCGGTGCCGCCTTCGCGCAGCGCCGCCTTCAGGTCGACCTGATCGTCATGGCCAAGGCACATGTAGAGCTTGCCTTCGGTGGTCAGGCGAACGCGGTTGCATCCGTCGCAGAAATTCGCGGTCAGCGGCGAGATCAGCCCGAGGCGCGTGCGCGTGCCGTCGACGTTCCAGTAGCGCGCCGGGCCGCCGGTCTTGTGCGCGTCACGTGCCAACGTGAACTGCTGGCCGAGTTCGTCGAACACCTTGGTCAGCGGCAGGAAACGATCGGTGCGATCCTCGTCGATCGCGCCGAGCGGCATAGTCTCGATCAGCGACAGGTCGAAACCTTCGTCGCGACACCAGGCGAGCATCGGTGCGATCTCGTCCTCGTTGAAGCCTTTCAGCGCGACCATGTTGATCTTGATCGCGAGACCGGCATCACGGGCGGCGTGGATGCCGCCGATGACCTGCGCGACATCGCCGTGGCGGGTGATGTAGCGGAAACGCTCCGGGTCGCGGCTGTCCATGCTGACGTTGACGCGGCGGATGCCGGCATCGACCATCGCCTCGGCATGCTGCGCGAGGCGTGTGCCGTTAGTGGTCATCGTCAGCTCTTCGAGCCCCGATCCGATGTTGTGACCGAGGCGCTGGACCAGTTCCGCGACGTCGCGGCGCACGAGAGGTTCGCCACCCGAAAGACGGATCTTGGTCACGCCCCGCGCGATAAAGCGCTCGGCGATGATCGCGCTCTCTTCGAGGCTCAACAGCTTGGCGCGTGGCAGGAACGTCATCTGCTCGGCCATGCAATAGCGGCAGCGCAGGTCGCAGCGATCCGTCACCGAAATCCGCAGATACTTGATCGTGCGGCCGTGCGTGTCCTGCAATGGCTTCTGCGTGTGGGCTGGCGCTGACGTCATCGCATCAGAGCTAAGACGTGGCTGTCCCGATAACAATGCCGGATCGGCCGGTAACGGACGGGCAAATGGATTGGCGGGGGGCGATGCGCCAGCTAAGCTCGCACCGATGGGAGTGGGTGCGACGGATATGGAAGACATGCAGACAGCAACGACACTGTTTGCGGTATCGTTCCGTCAACGCGGTGAAATCGCGGAGATTTTGGCCGGGGCGGGTGCGGGTGCGGACTGGCATGCAGCGGTGTCGAGCGATGCCGTTGCAATCGAAAGTCGCTTCCTCGCCAGCGGGGCGGCGGTCGCGCTGATCGACGCGCGTGGCGCGCTCGACGAAGGGCTCGCGGCGACGCTGGCGCTGGGTGGACTGTGCGCGACCAACGGCGCTGCGCTGCTCGTGCTGGTGTCGCGCAGCGACGTCGAGGCGATCGGCGAGTTCTTCGATGCGGGCGCGACGCAGTTCCTCGCCAGCCCGGCAAGCGACAGCGAACTCGTCCAGGCGCTGCGCTTCGCCGGCCGTCATGCGGTCCGCACCGCTGGCAACGCGATCGACCGGCGCCGGATACCCGGTGCGTCGCTGTACGACCGGGAAACCGGGGACGTCCGTCGCTGGATCATCGGGCGGATCGCCGGTGATTGCCCGGTCGCGGTGGTGCTCGTGTCGTTGTCGCGGCTCGACATCGTCAACGCGGCGCACGGCCGGCCCGCGGTCGACGCGCTGATCGAGACGGCGGTGCGGCGGACCGAGACGATCGCGCACGCGGCGATCGGCGTCGATTCGATGGTGGCCCGGCTCGGCGGATCGGAATTCGCGCTGGTGCTGGAGGCATCCGGTGCGAGGGTGACGGCGGCGATCACGGCGCTGGACGCCGCCCTCGCGCGACCGTTCCGGGTGGTGGATACGCGCGCGGTGCTCGGCTGCCGGTTCGGGGTGGCACAGCGCCAGCCGGGCGACGATGCGGCCGCCTTGCTGCGCAGGGCGAGCGAGGCGCTGGCGGAGGCGAAGGCGAGTGACGGTTCGGTGCTGCACGTCGCTTTGCCCGACGGCGTCGCGCCGATCGATGCGCTGGCGATCGACCTGCACCACGCGATCGAGCGCGACGAAATCGACCTGCGCTGGCAGCCCCAGGTCGAGATTGCGGGCGGCCGGATCGCGGGGGTCGAGGCGCTGGCACGCTGGAACCACCGGAATTTGGGGCCGCTGGGGGCCGATACGCTGTTCGACGCTGCCGACCGCGCGGACCTGGGCATCGCGCTGTCGGACCATATCCAGCGGCTCGTCCTGGCGCGCGCCGTCGCGTGGCCGGAGGCGCTGGGGGCGCTGCGCGTGTCGCTGAACCTGACCGCGGCGGATATCACCCGGCCCGGGTTCGCGGCGCTGTTCCTCGCACGCGTCGACGAGAGCGGGTTTCCGCGCGGGCGCCTGACCGTCGAGATCACGGAAACCGGCCTGATCGAGGATCTGGCGGCGGCCTCGGCCTTGCTCGCCGAACTGCGCGGGGCAGGGTGTCGCGTCGCGATCGACGATTTCGGGACGGGCTATTCGAGCCTCGCCTATCTCAAGTCGCTGCCGCTCGATTATGTCAAGATCGACAAGTCGCTGGTGCGCGACATCGACGGGTCGGCGCGCGACCGGGTGGTGGTGGCCGGTGCGATCACGATGGCGCGGTCGCTCGGGCTCGCGGTCATCGCCGAGGGCGTCGAAACGCCGTCGCAGTTGGAACTGCTCGCGGCGGGCGGCTGTGGCCTGTACCAGGGCTTCCTGTTTTCGGAGCCGGTCAATGAGACGGCGCTGCTCGATCTGGTGGGGAAAGAATGATGCGGGCTATGTTGGTGCCGATCGCGATGATGACGGTCGCTGTCCCTGCTGCCGCCGCTCCCGCCGCCCCGGCACCCGCGCAGGTTCCGGCCGAAACCGCGATCCGGCAGGCGATGGAGGCGAGCGCGGCCGCCTGGAATGCGGGCGATCTCGCGCGGTTCATGGCGGTCTATGCCGACGATGCGGTGTTCGTGACGCCGAAGGGTCTGTTGCGCGGCAAGGAGGCGATCGCCGCCAAATACCGGCCGAGCTTTCGCGGCGTCGGCAATGCCCGCGGCGCGCTGACGTTCGCATTCCTCGAGCTGCGCGGGATCGATCCGCGTCACGCGATGCTGTTCGCGCGCTGGACGCTGACCGGGCCGTCGACCGTGGAAAGCGGGATGACGACGCTAGTCTTCGAACGGCGCGGGACGGTGTGGCAGATCATCGCCGATCACAGCAGCTGACCCCCGGACTGCACGGATACAGGATGACGGAATGATCGATACGCTCGACCGCACGACCGCGGCGCGCTTCGCCGCGCTGACCCTGGGGCATCTGACCCGCGAATGGCCGTACAAGCTCGATCAGGTGCTCGACGGGCCCGGCGACCTGGCGCTGCCAAAGACGCTGCATCCGGTGTTTCACGGCAGTTTCGACTGGCATAGTTGCGTGCATGGCTGGTGGCAGGTGATGCGGCTCGCGCGGTTGTTTCCGGGCATTGCCGAAGCCGCCGCGGTCGAGGCATTGGCGGACCGGATGCTCGTGCCCGGGCTGATCGCGGGCGAGGTCGCCTATCTCGATCGGCCGGGCACCGGCGGATTCGAGCGGCCTTATGGCTGGGGCTGGCTGCTCGCGCTGCATGACGAACTGGTATTGCGGTCCGATCGGCCCTGGGCGGCGGCGGTTGAGCCGTTGGCGCGGGCGTTCGCAGCCCGGTTCGCGGCGTATCTGCCGAAGCTGATCTACCCGGTGCGTAGCGGCAAGCATGACTGTACCGCGTTTGCGCTGATCCACGCGCTGCGGTGGGCGAGGGCGCATGACACGTCGCTGGCCGCGCTGATCGAGGCGCGGGCGCGGGACTGGTATGGCGACGATCGCGACTACCGGCCGTTCGAGCCGAGCGGCGAGGATTTCCTGTCGGCGACGTTGTGCGAGGCGGCGTTGATGAAGGACGTTCTCGGCACCGACTTCCCTGCGTGGCTGGCGGCGTTCCTGCCAGATCCGTTCGGTGCGGCGACGGCGTGTCTGCGCACGCCTGCGGTGGTGAGCGATCGTTCCGACGGGCGGCTCGCGCATCTCGACGGGCTGAACCTGTCGCGGGCGTGGTGCTGGCGGACGGTCGCGGAAGCCTTGCCGGTGCCGGCGGCGGCATACGCGATCGCCGACGCGCACCTTGCCGAAGCGTTGCCGCACCTCGCCGACGATTACATGGGCGAGCATTGGCTGGCGACGTTCGCGCTGCTGGCGCTGGAAGCCGCCTGATCGCCGATTGGCCCGAGAGAAGGGGTTAGCAGAGCGGACCGCGCTGCCTAAGGTCGCATCATCGAACGAAGAAAGAGTGATGATGCACCAACGCCTGCCGTTCCTGGCCCTGCTGGCCCTTTCCACGACCGCGCTCGCGCAGACGCCCGCTCCGATCCCGGCGCAAACACCGACGCAGACCCCTTCCACTGACCCCAACGCGTATCTGGAAGACATTCACGGCGCGCGTGCCCTCGATACGGTGAAGCGGTGGAATACGCGCTCGCTCGCCGCGCTCGAGGCGAAGCCGGGTTACGCGCGGTATCGCCAGCGCGCGCTGGACCTGTTGCAGGCCGACCGCCAGATCGCCAACCCCGATCAGGTCATCGGCGATCAGGTGCTCAACCTGTGGCAGGACAAGACCAACGTGCGCGGCCTGTGGCGGGTCGCGTCGCTCGCCTCGTTCAGCAGCGGCAAGCCGGTATGGCGGACGCTGATCGACGTCGATGCGCTCGGCAAGGCCGAGGGCAAGAGCTGGGTGTGGAAGGGCGCGACCTGTCGCTCGCCGTCCTATGATCGCTGCATGGTGGCGCTGTCGAACGGCGGCGGCGACGCGGTCGAGGAGCGGGAGTTCGACATCCCTTCGGGCAAGTTCGTCGCGGACGGCTTCGTCGTGCCGATCTTCAAGACGCGGTTGAACTGGGCTGGGCCGGACGCACTGTACGTCTCGACCGATTACGGCGCCGACAGCCTGACCAAATCGGGATATCCGCGCGTCGCCAAACTGTGGCGCCGCGGTACGCCACTGACCGCCGCGACCGAGATCGCCAGCGCGACGCAGGATGACGTCGGGATCAACGTCAGCGTATTTCCGGATGGCGAACAGCGCTATCCGCTGGTCGTCCGCGACACCGATTTCTTCCATTCGAAGCGCAGCCATGTCGCGCAGGACGGCCCGCTCGTGCCGTCGCCGCTGCCCGACGACGCGGTGATCAACACCGTGCTGGACGGCCGGCTGATCGCGACGCTGGCGTCCGACTGGCGCGGCGTGCCGGCGGGGGCGGTCGTTGCCTACAGCATCGCCGACGTGTTGGCCGGCCGCGCGCCGACGATCGAGCGGGTGCTCGTGCCGACCGCGACGCAGGCCGTCGAGCAGGTCGAATCGAGCAAGTCGGTGCTGTGGGTGAAGATGCTCGATGACGTGTCGGGGCGGCTCGTGTCGCTGACGCGCGGTGCGGACGGGGTCTGGACTCAAACGGTCGCGGCTTTGCCGACCGCTTCGACGATCCACCTCGATGCGACTGCAGGCAAGGACGATCTTGTCTTCGCGACGGTCGAGAGCTTCCTGAGCCCGCCCGCGCTCTACGCGATCCGACCGGCCACGAAGCCGATCGCGGTCGATACGCTGCCTGCCCGGTTCGACGCCTCCAAAATGCAGGTCGAGCAGCGGTTCGCGACGTCGAAGGACGGGACCAAGATCCCGTATTTCCTCGTCCGCAAGAAGGGCACGAGCGGACCCGTGCCGGCGCTGGTCCACGCCTATGGCGGGTTCCGCAATGCGCAGACGCCGACCTATCTCGTCGACCAGCCCTATCGCTCGGGCCCAGCCGGGCTGTTCTGGGTCGAGGAGGGCAATGCGTTCGTGCTCGCCAACATCCGTGGCGGCGGCGAATACGGGCCTCGCTGGCACCAGATGCCGCTCCGCGAGAACCGGCAGAAGGCGTATGACGATCTGCACGCCGTCGGTGACGATCTGGTCCGCACCGGTGTCAGCGCGAAACGGAAGATCGCGGTGTCGGGGCGGTCGAACGGCGGCCTGCTGGTCGGCGTCGCGATGGAGCAGCGGCCGGACCTCTACGGTGCGATCGTGATGGGATCGCCGTTGCTGGATATGCAGCGTTACTCGCATCTGTCGGCGGGTGCGTCTTGGATCGGCGAATATGGCGACCCGGACAAGCCGGCCGACTGGGCGTTCATCTCGCAATATTCGCCCTACCAGAACCTGAAGCGCGGCGTGAAATACCCGGTGCCGTTCATCTACACCTCGACCGAGGACGACCGCGTCCACCCGGGCCACGCACGGAAATTCGCCGCGCGGCTGGAGAACTATGGCGACCCGTTCTTCTACTATGAGAACCCCGAAGGCGGCCACGCGGCGGGCGCCGACAAGATCGAGGACGCCAAGCGCGCGGCGCTCGTCACCGTCTATCTCAACACCCAACTCGGCACCGCTCCACAGCGCTGATCGTCAGGAATTAGACCATGCGTAACTTCCGTCTGCTACTCGGCGCCGCGATCCTGGCGCTGCCCGTTTCCTCGATCCCGACCGCAGCCGTACACGCTGCGGAGAACGCCACGTTCGCATCGCTGTCGAAGCGCTATGTCGATGGCCTGGCGCGGCTGAACCCGTCGTCGGCGACGGGGCTCGGCGATCATCGGTTCGACGCGCAGGTCACCGATATGTCGGCGGTCGGGCGTGCCAAGCGCGAGGCATTCTCGAAGGCGATGCTCGCCGATCTCCAGCGGATCGACCGAAAAGCTTTGTCGCGCGAGGAGCAGGTCGATGCGGCGTTGCTCGACAATGCGTTGCGCTACGACATCTGGGATACCGAGACGCTTGGCGGGTGGGCGTGGGATCCACAGGTCTACAACGACATCGCCGGGAGCTCGCTCTACTCGCTGGCCGCCCGCGATTTCGCGCCGTGGCCGCAGCGATTGAAGGCTGCGACCGCGAGGATGGAAGCGTTGCCTGCGTTGTTGGCACAGGCGCGCGCGAACATCGTGGTCGCGCGCGTGCCGTCGATCTACGCGACGACCGTGGCGAAGCAGAACAGCGGCATCGTCGACATCGCCGAAAGCATGCTCGCGCCGCACAAGACGGAGTTGTCGGCAGCGGACGCCAAGCGGTTCGACGCGGCGCTCGCAAAGCTGAAGGCGGCGGTGGCCGAGCATCAGGTCTGGCTCGACAAGACGCTGGTGCCGGGCGCGAAGGGCGACTTCCGCCTCGGCGCGGCGCTGTATGACAAGAAGCTCGGCTTCGCGCTGCAATCCGACCTTACCCGGACCGAGATCAAGCGCCGCGCGCAGGCCGCAATCGTCGATACGCGCGCGCAGATGTATGCGATCGCGCGACAGATATTCGGCGCCAAGCCCGGCGCGCTGCTCCTTCCCGACAAACCGTCGGACGCGCAGCAACAGGCGGCGATCCAGGCTGCGCTCGAACTCACCTACGCCAAGCGTCCGCCCCGCGACGGCATGATCGACGCCTCGACCAAGGCGCTGGCACAGGCGACCGCGTTCGTCCGCGACAAGGGGCTGGTCGGGATGCCCGATGGCCCCGTGAAGATCATCACGATGCCCAAATTCCAGCAGGGCGTGGCGGTCGCCTATTGTGATTCACCGGGCCCGCTGGAGAAAAACCTCGGGACGTTCTTCGCCGTTTCGCCGATCCCCGACGACTGGACGGAGGCGCAGGCGACGTCGTTCCTCAGCGAATATAACGACTATATGATCCACGACCTGGCGGTGCACGAGGCGATGCCGGGGCATTTCCTCCAGCTCGCGCACGCCAATGCGACGCAGTCGACGCTGCGCGCCGTGCTCGGTTCCGGGCCGTTCATCGAAGGCTGGGCGGTGTATGCCGAGGGGATGATGGCGGACGAAGGCTATCTGAACGGCGATCCGCTGTTCAAGCTGACCGTGCTCAAGATGCGGCTGCGCTCGATCTCGAACTCGCTGCTCGATATCGGCATCCATACCGAAGGCATGACGCGCGAGCAGGCGATGCAGCTGATGACGCACACCGCGTTCCAGCAGGAGCGCGAGGCGGCGGGCAAATGGGTCCGCGCCTCGCTCGGCTCGACCCAGTTGCTGAGCTATTTCACCGGCTATTCGGAGCACATGGCGCTGCGGGACGAGGCGAAGACGCGAGAGGGCGCGACGTTCGACCTGAAGCGCTACAACGACGCGCTGCTCGCGCATGGTTCGCCGCCGGTCCGCTACGTCCGCGAACTGCTGTTCGACCTGCCGATCGGGTAAGTGCCGGTCGCTTGACCCGATCTGAGATTGCTGTGACCCTGCCCCGATAAAAGAAGCCATCGGAGGGGTGTCATGGCCGCAGGATTTCGTGGGCGCTGTACAGGGTTGCGGCGTTGACCGGGCCGCTTGCCGGAATCCGGATCGTCGAGCTTGCCGGGATCGGGCCCGCGCCGTTCGCCTGCATGATGCTCGCCGATCACGGGGCCGAGGTCATCCGGATCGAACGGCCGGGCGCGAACAAGGGCGGGCCGGGCGGCGATCCCGCGAAGGACATCCTGCTGCGATCGCGCAAGACGATCGCGGTCGATCTCAAGTCCGCCGAGGGAATCGGTGTCGTGCGCGATCTGGTCGCGTCGGCAGACGGCTTCGTCGAGGGGTTCCGGCCGGGCGTGACCGAACGACTGGGGCTCGGGCCGGATGTGCTGATCGAGGCCACCCCGCGGCTCGTCTATGGCCGGATGACCGGTTGGGGGCAGGACGGGCCGTACGCGCAGGCGGCTGGCCACGACATCAATTATATCGCGCTGGCGGGCGCTCTGCACGCGTTCGGGCGCGCGGGAGAGAAGCCGACGCCGCCGATCAACATGGTCGGCGATTTCGGCGGCGGCGCGATGATGCTGGCGTTCGGCATGGTCAGCGCGTTGCTCCACGCGCGGACGACCGGGCGGGGGCAGGTGATCGATTGCGCGATGACCGATGGCGCCGCGCTGCTGATGAGCATGATCTGGAGCTTTCACGGGCAGGGCCTGTGGCGCGACGCGCGCGGCGTGAACCTGCTCGATGGTGGCGCGCATTTCTACGAGACCTATGCCTGCGCCGACGGGAAATACGTGTCGATCGGCGCGATCGAGCCGCAATTCTACGCCGTGTTGCGCGAGAAGGCGGGGCTGGCGGCGGATGTGGAGTTCGACCGGCAGATGGATTCGCGGTGCTGGCCAGCGCTGAAAGACAGGCTGGCGGCGGTATTCGCCAGCCAAACTCGCGACGAATGGTGCGCGATTCTCGAGCACACCGATGCGTGTTTCGCACCGGTGCTGTCGCTGGCCGAGGCGCCCGCGCATCCGCACAATGTCGCGCGCGGCACGTTCACGGAGGCGGGAGGCGTCGTCCAGCCGATGCCCGCACCGCGCTATTCCGCCACGCCGACCGCCGCACCACGCATGGCCGACGGGCATACCGATACGTATGCGCTGCTCGAAGGGCTTGGCTATGCCGCGGACACGATTACCGCGCTCAAGGCCGACGGAATCGTCGCGTGATAAGTCGGGCGGTTGGTGGGCCCGGCAGGAATCGAACCCGCAACCTAGCCGTTATGAGCGGCCAGCTCTAACCGTTGAGCTACAGGCCCCACCGACGCCTGCGTTAGCGCAAGCGATCAGCCGGCAAAAGGGCGCAAAGCAAAAGGGCAAAGAAAAAGGGCGCTCCCGAAGGAACGCCCTTTCCGACACTAGAACTCTATCGAGCGCGAACGCCCGACGGAATTTTAGTTCATGTTGTCGGTCTTCTCGTCGGCAGCGTCACGGACGTTGTCGGCAGCTGCGTTCATGTTGTCGGCAGCGTTCTCGAGCACGTCGGTAGCGACTGCGTTCGAGGTGTTGTCCGCCATGGCGTCCATGTTGTCAGCCTGCATTTCCATGTTGTCAGCCAGCATGTCCGCGTTGTTCTCAACGGCGGCGGCTTCTGGCGACTTGCTGCAGGCTGCGACGGACATCAGGCCGGCGGCAGCAGCGATCAGAACGATCTTCTTCATTCGAATGCTCCCAAGCATAGTTTCACTCGCGGCCGACCCGATTGCCGTCGCGAAGTCACGTCAAATAGCGGACCCCGGCGGGCGGTCAATCCGCTAAATTCATCTGTCCGCAAGGTTTGCGGCAGAACGATGACGTTTCGGTTGCTGCAACTCGTCACTTATGGGGCACGATCGGACCGATTTCCTCCGGCGCATTGGCGACCGTCGCGATCATCGCGGTCCACGCCGCGACGTTCTGGCGAAGCTGTTCGGGGTCGATCAGATCCAGCGTATCCTCGGGCGTGTGATGATAGTCGAAGTAGCGCAGACCCGATTGGTTGAGGTCGATCCCGGCAACGCCCGTCGCAATCACCGGGCCGACGTCGGTGCCGCCGTGCGGGGTGCCGGCACCGCGGATTATCCCGAGCGGGGCGAGTGCGACGGCCAGGCGGTCCTCGATAGGCTTGGCAGCGGCGGGCAGGCTGCTTTCGAACCGCCAGACGCGATCCGCACCGAAATCCGATTCGGCGGCGGTGGCGTGGCGCTCGCCGGCATGCGCCTTGGCGTAGGCGGCCCCGCCGAAGCCGCCGCTCTCCTCGTCACCGAACCAGACGACGCGGATCGTCCGGCGTGGGCGCTGGCCGCTGTCCATGACGAGCTTGGCGGCAGCCGCGGTGATCGCGATGCCCGCGCCGTCGTCGATCGCGCCGGTGCCGAGATCCCAACTGTCGAGATGGCCACCGACCAGCACGATGCCCGCCTTGGGGTCAGTGCCCGGAGCCTCGGCGACGACGTTACCCGATTCCTGCATCCCGGCCTGCTTGTCTTCGAGCACGAGCTTCAGCGTCACCGGCTTGCCGAGCTTCACCAGCCGCTCGACATGCTCGGCGTCCGCGACCGACAGCGCCGCCGCGGGGATCGGCGTCACACTCGCCTCGAAATTGGTGTTGCCCGCGTGCGGCCCGCGGCCGTGATCGGTGCCGATCGACCGGATCACGATCGCCGCGGCGCCCTTCTTGGCGGCGACGTTGGGTCCGACGAAGCGCGCGGTGCCCTGCGATCCATAGCTCGACCCGTCCTGGGTCGGCTGCATCGCGTTGGAGACGAAAGCGATCTTTCCCGTCAAGCTGCCGTCGGCGGCGAGCGCCAGGTCATTGTATGTCGGGAAATACACGATCGGCAGGGTCAGCCCGCCCGGCGGCGTCGCGCCCGAATTGCCGAGGCCGACCAGGTGAAGCTTCTGCGCATACGGCGCGACCAGTTCCCCGCTCTCCGTGCCGCGCGACCAGACCGGCAGCTGGTATGGCTCGATCCGCACGTTCTTGAACCCGAGCGCCTTCAGCTTGGCGACCGACCAGGCGCGCGCCCGCGGTGCCGCCTGGGTGCCCGTCATTCGCGGGCCGACCTCGGTCGTGATCCCCTCGACGATCTTGTACGCGGTGTCGTCGGTCAGCGCCTTGTCGCGGAGTGCAGCGACCTTCGCATCGACCGCGGTCGCCGGGGCGGCGGTACGCTGCGCCGACAGAGGAGAGGTGAGGGCGGAGGCGGCCAGCGCCGCGAGCAGGGTGCGTTTCATCATGGGGGCAGCGTATGTCGGCGCTCCCCGTTTGCCAACGGCTCGCCGCATCGCTATCTGCGCACGTCAAATCCCGCCCTTATTCAGAACGGAGCTCGGCACCCACATGGCCGTCCAGTATACCTACGTCATGAAGGGTCTGTCGAAGACCTTCCCCGGTGCCAACAAGCCCGTTCTCAACAACATACACCTGCAGTTCATTCCGTCGGCGAAGATCGCGATCATCGGGCCGAACGGCTCGGGCAAGTCGACGCTGATGAAGATCATGGCCGGCATGGATCCCGATTTCACCGGCGAGGCCTGGGCGGCCGAAGGCGTAAACGTCGGCTATCTGGCGCAGGAGCCGCAGCTCGATCCGACCAAGGACGTGATGGGCAACGTCAAGGACGGCGTGCGCCCGGTCGCTGATCTGGTCGACCGGTTCAACGCGATCTCGGCCGAGATGGGCGATCCGAAGGACGACACCGACTTCGACGCGCTGATGGAGGAGATGGGCGAGCTCCAGGCCAAGATCGACGCGGTCGACGGCTGGGCGCTCGACAGCCAGCTCGAACAGGCGATGGAAGCGCTGCGCTGCCCGCCGGGCGATGCGTCGGTGGTCAACCTCTCGGGCGGCGAGAAGCGTCGCGTCGCGCTCTGCAAGCTGTTGCTGGAAAAGCCGCAGATCCTGCTGCTCGATGAGCCGACCAACCATCTCGATGCCGAAAGCGTGTCGTGGCTGGAAAACTACCTGAAGGAATATACCGGCAACGTCATCCTCGTGACGCATGACCGCTACTTCCTCGACAACGTCGTCAACTGGGTGCTCGAGCTCGATCGCGGGCGCTACTACACCTATGAGAGCAACTATTCGGGCTATCTGGAGAAGAAGGCGCAGCGCCTCAGCCAGGAAGAGCGCGAAGAGGCCGGCAAGCAGAAGGCGATCGCCGACGAGCTGGCGTGGATGCGCCAGACCCCCAAGGCGCGCCAGACCAAGTCGAAGGCCCGTATCCGCGCGTTCGACGAGCTGATGGAGAAGCAGGAGAACCGCGTCGCCGGCAAGGCCGCGATCCTTATCCAGCTGCCGGCGCGTCTCGGCGGCAAGGTTATCGAGGCGAAGGGCCTGACCAAGTCGTATGGCGACAAGCTGCTGTTCGACGGTCTCGACTTCACGCTGCCCCCGGGCGGCATCGTCGGCGTGATCGGTCCCAACGGCGCGGGCAAGTCGACCTTGTTCAAGCTTATCACCGGCCAGGAAACGCCCGACGAGGGCACGATCGAGGTCGGCTCGACCGTCAAGCTCGGCTATGTCGACCAGAGCCGCGACGATCTCGATCCGAACAAGAACGTCTGGCAGGAAATCTCCGACGAGCTCGAGATATTCCGCTTCGGCAAGCAGGAGATGGGGACCCGCGCCTATGTCGGCGCGTTCAACTTCCGCGGGCCGGACCAGCAGAAGAAGGTCGGGCAACTCTCGGGCGGTGAGCGCAACCGCGTGCACATGGCCAAGATGCTCAAGGAGGGTGGCAACGTCCTCCTGCTCGACGAGCCGACCAACGATCTCGACGTCGAGACGCTCCGTGCGCTCGAAGAGGCGCTGGAGACGTTCGCGGGTTGCGCGGTGGTCATCAGCCATGACCGCTTCTTCCTCGATCGCCTCGCGACGCACATCCTCGCGTTCGAGGGCGACAGTCATGTCGAGTGGTTCGAGGGCAACTACGCGTCGTACGAGGAGGACAAGCGCCGCCGCATGGGCGATGCTGCCGACCGGCCCACGCGTCTGGCGTACAAGAAGCTGACCCGCTGAGAACGATGCCGGTCGTCGAACACCCCCCGGGCGGCACCAACGCCCCCGCTGCCGGCGAACTCGAATATCGTCTTCGCCAGCAGTCGATCCTGGCCGATTTCGGGATCGAGGCTCTGCGCGCGCGCGATCTGGAGCCTATGCTCCAGCGCGCGACGGAGCTGTGCGGCGAGGGCATGCGCTCGAAATACTGCAAGTTCCTCGAATATCGCCCCGAGCAGAATATTTTGCTGGTGCGTGCGGGGATTGGCTGGGCGCCGGGGGTGGTCGGGTCGACCGAGATGCGGACCGATCTCGGTTCGCCCGCGGGGTTCGCGCTGGAGACAGGCGAGCCGGTGATCTCGAACCATCTCGGCAACGAGCAGCGGTTTCGCACGCCCGAGTTCATGGCGCAGCACAATATCCGTCGCGCGATCAACGTGCTGGTCGAGACGTCGGGCAAGCGCTTCGGCGTGCTCGAGGTCGACAGCCCCGATGAGGGCCAGTTCGAGCCCGCCGACTTCGCGTTCATGCAGGGCTTCGCCAACCTCATTGGCGTGGCGATCGAGCGGCAGCAGGCGGAGCAGCGGCTAAGCGAGGCGATGGAGCATCAGGAGTTGCTCACGCGCGAGGCCAGCCACCGGGTGAAGAACAGTCTCGCGCTCGTGTCGGCGATGCTCAACCTGCAGATGCAGGAGGACGACGATCCGCGGATCCGGCGGCTGCTCGGCGATGCGCAGGCGCGGATCACGGCGATCGCACAGACCCACGACCAACTGTGGCGTGGCGATCAGGTCGGCATCGTCGCGCTCGACGATCTGGTCTGCGGCATCGCCACCGGACTGGGCGAGCAGTCGCTCAACCACCGGATCGACTGCGATATCGAACCGATCCTGATCAGCGCGGACGTCGCGATCCCGGTCGGGTTGCTGGTCACGGAGCTCGTCACCAACGCGATAAAATATGCCTATGGCGACGATGGCGGCGTGATCTTGGTCTCGGTACGCAGCGCGGACGGGCGGATCGTGTTGACGGTGTCCGACGAAGGCGGCGGATTGCCGGCGGATTTCGACCTCAAGGCGGCCTCGCGCAAGAGCCTCGGGATGCGGATGATCGGCAGCCTCGCACGCCAGCTCCGCGGGACCGTGACAATCGAGAACGCCGCGATCGGGACCTGCGCGACGCTCGAAGTGCCCGATCCACGGGTCGAGGAGGCGGGCTAGGCGTTGCGTGCGCAATCCTCCCCCGCCAGGGGGAGGTGGATCGCGCAGCGATACGGAGGGGGAGGAACGCGCAACCGTCGTTGCGTATCCTCCCCCTCCGTCACCTTCGGTGCCACCTCCCCCTTGCGGGGGAGGATTGTGAAAAAGCTAGGCGGCGACCGCATCTGCCTTAGTCGCCATCCACGCCTCGGCCTTTGCCAGCGCAGGGGCGTCGTCGACGTCGATCCAGTCGATGTCGCTGCAATCTACAGTGCGGGCCAGGCCTTGCGCGGCCAGCAGGCGGACGCCTTCGGTGAGCGAGGGGCTCGCCAGCGTGGCAAGCGCATCCGACAGCGCCGGGCCGATCGCGAACACGCCGGTGTCGTAGCAGTCGTGGGGTTCGAGGCCCTTGCCGATCGCGACGATGCGGTCGCCTTCGGTCGCGACGCACGTCACGTCCTCGGGGTCGACCCAGTCATGGCCGAGCCGCCGATCGATGCCGAGGCGGAGACCACCGCCGGCACCGGCTTTCGCCATCCGTGCGTAGAGTTCGGGGCTGACGAGGTGGTCGCACATCGCCAGCACCGCTTCACTGCCGGCCAGCGCATCACGCGCCGCGAGGACCGAGACGCCGTTGGGCTCGCGGTGATCGGCGAGGACCGGCTCGACCGCCAGCGGCCAGCGCCGGCTCGCGAGATACGCTTCGATCGCCTCGCGCCCGTAGCTGACCGTCACGATCGCCCGCTTGAAACCAGCCTCCGCCAGCCCTTCGAGCGCATGCGCGATCAACGGCCGCCCCGCTACCGCGCAGAGCGGCTTGTACGGGGCGGAGGTGCGAAGGCGGCTGCCTTCCCCGGCGGCGAGGATGATCGCCGTTTCAACCCGGGGCGTGTCGATCATGTCAGGCGGCCTTGATGAACCGCTCGACTTCGATCTGCGCGAGATCGTCGGTCATCTGCGTGCGCGGGTGCTTGCAGAAATACGCCGAGGCAGGATCGATCACGCCGGCGATGCCGCGGTCCTTGGCGATCTTGGCGCAGCGGATCATGTCGATCGCGACACCCGCCGAATTGGGGCTGTCCTCGACCGAGAGACGCAGCTCGATGTTCATCGGCACGCCGCCGAACAGCTGGCCTTCCATGCGCAGGAAGCAGACCTTGTTGTCGTTCTGCCAGGGCACATAGTCCGACGGGCCGATATGCACGTTGTCGTCATCCATCCGCTCGGCCGCGACCGACTGGACGGCTTCGGTCTTCGAGATCTTCTTCGACTCGAGGCGGCGATGGTTCGACATGTTGAGGAAGTCGGTGTTGCCACCGGTGTTGAGCTGGTACGTGCGATCCAGCTTCACGCCGCGCTTGGCGAACAGGTCGGTCAGCACGCGGTGGACGATCGTCGCGCCGAGCTGCGCCTTGATGTCGTCGCCGATGATCGCCACGCCGGCGTCCTCGAACTTCTTCGCCCAGACGGGGTTCGACGCGATGAAGACGGGGATGTTGTTGACGAACGCCACGCCCGCTTCGATCGCGCACTCGGCGTAGAATTCGGTCGCTTCCTGCGAACCGACCGGCAGGTAGTTCATCAGTACGTCGGCGCCCGATGCCTTCAGCTCGGCGATGACGTCCTCACGCGTGGGCTCGGGTGCGTCCGCGACGAGGAACGTGCGGTCGTCCTTGAAGTCGGCCATGTGGTCGGCAACGCCGTCCAGCTTCTTGCCCATCTTCACGATCGTGCCGGTCTTGCCGACATTGGGTGCGAACACGGCGGTGCAGTTCGGCTTGGCGAAGATCGCCTCGGCGACGTCCTTGCCGACCTTGCGGCGATCGACGTCCCAGGCCGCGACGACCTTGATATCGCTCGGCTTATAGCCACCCATGTCGAAATGCATCAGGCCGACCTGGTCGTTTGCCCCCTCGCGGTAGTGCTCGAGGCCTTGCACGAGCGAGCTCGCGCAGTTGCCGATGCCGACCACGGCGATCCGAATGCTATTCATTACTGACCCTGTTCCTTACGAAAGATGCATGCGCGACGCGGTCTTTGGTCGCGGCGGCGTTGTACTACGAACGAAGGCGCGTTCGACACGACGGTGCCAGACGAGCCCGACGATGGCCACGAGCGTCAGAGGGACGATCTCGAACCACCAGAAGATGCGTGGGTTGCCCGCGAAGCAGGCGACGAAGATCGCCCATACTCGCACATTCGCGGTAAGCAAGGCCATCAAGCGCAATGGCGCGACGGCGCGGGTGCCGTAACTGGCGCCCAGCGCGATCGGATCGCTCGATTGCCCGAGCGTGCGTTCGAACGGCATGGCGATCCGGTCGATGCTGCTCGCGACCCCGTCGTAGAACCGGACGAGCGCGTTCCCGGTCGGCACGGGAGGCGCTTCGAGCGCCACGCCCCTGATCCGGCGATGGAAGCGCGCGCGCTCGCCCTCGTACATGTTCGACTGCACCGCATGCGCGCCACCCGCGGCGAAGGCAAGGATCCAGCCCTCGGGCGTGTCGATCGTGATCGCCAGCGACGTGTAGATCAGCGCGAAGACGCCGTGATCGCAGAGCCCGTCGAGCATCCGCCCGAGCGGGCTCGCGGTCTTGGTCGCGCGCGCGACCATGCCGTCGAGTCCGTCGGCGATCAGCCACCCCATCGACAGCACCAAGCCGACCAGCGCCAGTGCCCAACTATCCCATTGCGCATAAGCGAGCGCAGCCGCTCCGCCGAGGCAAAGCCCGGCCACCGACACCGCATTGGCCGAAATTCCACGCGCGAGCGCCAACGGCAAGAGCGCACGGCCCGCCGGGTGAATCAGCCAAAGGTTAGATGGGATCTCGATCCGGCGATCGCGCGATCCATCCGGTGGAGCCACTGTCATAGGATTTTCACAATGCGCCCCGCCGCCGATTTATGCAAGGCAGCGCAACTAACCCAACGGAACGCTTGACCGCAATTCTTCGATCCAGGCCGTCGCGATCCCGTCCGATGGCGCACGCCAATCGCCGCGCGGCGACAGCGCACCACCCGCCGAGACCTTCGGCCCGTTCGGCATCGCCGACCGCTTGAACTGGCTGGTCGTGAAGAATCGGAACAGGAATTTTTCCAGCCAATGCCGGATCGTCGGCAGATCATAGGCGACGCGCGCATCTGCCGGCAGGTCCTCCGGCCACGCGCCGATGCTCGCATCGCGCCATGCATGCCAAGCGAGAAACGCGATCTTCGACGGCGCGAGACCGTGGCGGATCACGTAATGCGCAAAGAAATCGTTCAGCGCATACGGCCCGATCATCGACTCGGTGCTCTGCAACGCGCCGTCGGCCCCCGCCGGCACGAGCTCGGGCGAGATTTCCTGTGCGAGGATCGTCGACAAAATGTCGTCGGTCGCCGCGTCATACTGGTCGGTGCGGATACACCAGCGGATCAGGAACTGGATCAGCGTCTTGGGAACGCCGCTGTTGACCGCATAGTGGCTCATCTGGTCGCCGACGCCGTAGGTGCACCAGCCGAGCGCCATCTCGCTGAGGTCCCCCGTGCCGAGCACGATCCCGCGGCGCTGGTTGGCGAGGCGGAACAGATAGTCGGTACGCAGACCCGCCTGCACGTTCTCGAAGGTGATGTCGTAGACGGGTTCGCCATCGCTGAAGGGGTGGCCGATATCCTCCAGCATACGGCGCGCGGCCGGCCTGATGTCTATCTCTTCCGCAGTGATGCCGAGCGCGCGCATCAGCGCCCAGGCGTTCGCCTTGGTGCCTTCGCCGGTCGCGAAGCCGGGCATGGTGAAACCGAGGATCGCGCTGCGGGGACGCCCGAGCCGGTCCATCGCCTTCGCCGCGACGATCAGCGCGTGGGTCGAGTCGAGTCCGCCCGATACGCCGATCACGATCGTCTCGGCGTTCGCGGAGACGAGCCGCTTCGACAGCGCCTCCACCTGGATGTTGAACGCCTCGTAGCAATCGTCGTCACGCCGTGCCGGATCGTTCGGGACGAACGGGAAGCGGCGGATACTGCGCTCGAGGCGGATCGATCCTCCCCCGCCAGGGGGAGGTGGCAGGCGCAGCCTGACGGAGGGGGAGGAAAGGGCAACGTCCGTTTCGTGTCCTCCCCCTCCGTCGCCTTCGGCGCCACCTCCCCCTGGCGGGGGAGGATCGCTGGCTTGAACGCCGATTCCGGCTTCACAAATCGCCGCATGATCGAACGCGATCCGCCGGAAGCGCGTCTCAGGGTTGCCCGCGAACACCACCGCATCGTTGAACGTGCCGTTGCGCAGGCGGTCCTGCGTGATGCGCTCGCAGTCGACGTCGGCGATCACCAGTTCCGGCTCGGTCGAGAATCGCGCCGACTCCGCGATCTGCTCGCCGAGTTCGTGGATCAGCCCCTGGCCGTCCCATGCGACCTCGGTCGTGCTCTCGCCGGGGCCGGCGGCGGAATAGACATAGGCGCACATCGCGCGCGCAGATTGCGACGCCGCCAGCATCGCCCGCTCGCGCGCCTTGCCGATGACGATGTTCGACGCAGACAGGTTGCAGCAGATCAGCGCGCCCGCGAGCGCCCCCGCGGTCGAGGGCGGGGTGGGGGCCCAGTAATCCTCGCAGATCTCGGCATGGAAGACGAAGCCCGGCAGGTCGCGCGCGGCGAAGATCAGGTCGGTCCCGAACGGTACCTCAGCACCGTCGAGGTCGATCGTCAGCCCGGTCAGTCCCGCGCCGCTCGCGAACCAGCGCTTCTCGTAGAATTCGCGGTAGTTGGGCAGGAACGTCTTCGGCACCACGCCGAGCACTTCGCCCCGAGCGATCGCCAGCGCACAATTATACAGCCGCCCGTTCCGCACCAGCGCCGCGCCGACCAGCAACACCGGCCGCAAGCTCGCGCTCGCCTCGACCACCGTCCCGATCGCGGCCAGCGTCGCGCGCTGCTGCGCGGCCTGGAGATGCAGATCGTCGATCGCATACGAGGTAATGTTCAGTTCCGGAAACACGACGAGGTCGACGCCTTTCGCATCCGCCTCGCGCGCGAGGGCTATCGTCGCCTCGGCATTGGCGCCGGTATCCCCTACCGAAGCGCGCGGCGTAGCGGCGGCAACCCGGATCAGCCCGTGCGTGTGGATCGCGTAGAATGGATGCGTCATGGCGCACCGATAAACGGCCTCGCCGCGTCACGCCACCGGCTTGATCCAGGCGAGCATTGGCGCGGTGCGCTGTCCTGTGAGAGGATAGGCGCATGACAGCCCGATCGATCCAGCCTCTCGCGCTCCTGCTCGTCAGCCTCCTGTATTGGCAGCTCGTCAGCCAATTTTCGGGCGCGAAGGAGCCCTGGGACGCGGATGGCTATTGGCGGATCTGGTATCCCGGTTCGCTGGTGTTATCGGCGCTATCGGGTTTCCTGCTGCGGCGGCGGAGCTGGCTGGCCGGCGTTATCGTCACGTTTGCGCAATTGCCGGTGATGTGGGTCAATACCGGGCTCGGTGGGCTGTTGATGGTCGGTGCGACGATCCTGTGCATCCTGGCTGTGCCCGCCATCGCCGTTTCCATGATCGGTGGCCGGCTTGCACGGTCTCGCGCTGGTGGTGGGAAGACGGACGGCGCGGTATGACGCCGGTCGGTTCGAACCGGTGGCGAGCTTTGCGCCACGCGGCGACAGGGAGGCGATTTTGACGATCACGATGTTCGGCATCAAGAATTGCGACACGATGAAGAAGGCGCGCGCGTGGCTGGACGAACACGGCGTTGCGTATGCTTTCCACGACTACAAGACTACCGGAATCGATACGGCACACCTGAACGATTGGATCGATCGGGTAGGTTGGGAGGTGCTGCTCAACCGCGCCGGCACCACGTTCCGCAAGCTGCCCGAAGCGGATCGGGCGGATCTCGATGCGGAGAAAGCCACCGCGCTGATGCTGGCGCAGCCCTCGATGATAAAACGCCCGGTCCTCGATACCGGCGAGACGCTGCTGGTCGGGTTCAAGCCCGAGCGGTATGAGGCGGCGGGGCTGGGGCGCGCTTGAAGGAGACTGACATGCCTGTCGCTACATGGAATGGCCACGAGATCGCACGATCCGACGATACCGTCGTCGTCGAGGGTAATCACTATTTCCCCGCGGACAGCATAGACCCGGCGCTGCTGGAGGATAGCGCGACGCACTCCAACTGCCCGTGGAAGGGCGTGGCAAGCTACAAGACGCTCGTCGTCGACGGGAAGCGCAACGTCGATGCGGTCTGGTATTATCCGGACCCGAAGTCGGCCGCAGCCGAGATCAAGGACCGGTATGCGTTCTGGAAGGGCGTGACGGTCGGTTGAGGGGCGTTCGATCCTCCCCCGCTAGGGGGAGGTGTCGCCGAAGGTGACGGAGGGGGAGGACAGGGAACAGCGGTTACACCTTTCCTCCCCCTCCGTCTGGCAAGCGCCAGCCAGCTCCCCCTGGCGGGGGAGGATCAAAGGTTCAGCTCAGATCGCGCCCGAGAACGTGTCGCACTGCGCCGGATCGCCGCTGTCCAGCCCGCGCTTCAACCACGCCTGACGCTGCGCCGACGTCCCGTGCGTGAAGCTGTCCGGCACCACACGGCCCTGCGACTCCTTCTGCAGCGTATCGTCGCCGATCGCCTGTGCGGCCGTCATGCCCTCCTGGATATCGCCAGCCTCGAGCCGCGACCGGTTCGCTGCCGCCCAAACGCCCGCATAACAATCCGCCTGAAGCTCGAGCCGTACCGACAGCGCGTTACCCTCGGTCTCGCTCGCCTGGCGTTGCGCCTGCTGCACCTGCGCGTTCGTACCGAGCAGCTTCTGGATATGATGACCGAACTCGTGCGCGATCACGTAATCCTGTGCGAAGTCACCGTCCGCCTTGAACCGGGTCGAAAGCTCGTTGAAGAAGCTCGTGTCGAGATAGATGCCCTGGTCGGTCGGGCAATAGAACGGCCCCATCGCCGATTGCGCCGCGCCGCAACCCGACCGGCCATTGCCGTCGAAGAACACCAGCTTGGGCGCCTCGAAGCGCTGGCCGTTCTTCTGGAAGATCGCTTCCCAGGTGTTGTCCGCCGAACTGAACGCGTTGCAGGCGGCCTTGCTCTCGGGCGTCAGGTTGCAGCTCGACGTCGTGTCGGTGCCGGCACGCGGCGCTCCGCTTTGCGTGGTCGGCGCGGACGATTGCCCGCCGCCGAGCAGACCGCCAAGGCCACCCATGCCGCCGAACACCGCCATCAGGATCAGCACCACGACGATCCCGCCGCACCCGAAGCGGCTGCCGATCATCGGCAACAGCCCCATCAGCAGGCCGCCACCACCGCCGCCGAAACCGCCGCCGCCGCCGCCCGACCCGCGCTGGTCCTCGACGTTGATGTTCGGATCGTAATCGTCGAGCCGCATGAATATGCCCCTTTTCGTTTCTTCTCGGGAACGAAATGCGCAAGGTGGCGCTAGAGTTGCACGGCGGTCGAATCCGCTGCGTAAAGCGACAAGGGGGAGTGCGTATGTTCCTGAAGGGCAAGACCGCGGTCATCACCGGATCCACCTCGGGGATCGGCCTGGCCTACGCCAAGGCGTTCGCGGCGGAAGGCGCCGCAGTGGTGCTCAACGGCTTCGGCGACGCGGACGCGATCGAGCGGGAGCGCGCGGCCCTGACACAAACCAGCGGCTCGCCTGCGCTCTACGATCCCGCCGACATGACGAAGCCCGACGAGATCGCCGCGATGGTCGAACGGGCGGCGCGTGAGACCGGTAGCGTCGACATCGTCGTCAACAACGCAGGCATCCAGCACGTCGCGGGGATCGCCGACTTCCCGATCGACAAGTTCGACGCAATCATCGCGATCAACCTGTCCTCGGCCTGGCACATGATGCGCGCCGCGGTACCGCACATGCGCGCGAAGGGCTGGGGGCGGATCATCTCGACCGCGTCGGCGCACTCGCTCGTCGCGAGCCCCAACAAGTCGGCATACGTCATGGCCAAGCACGCGATCGCCGGGCTCACCAAGACCATCGCGCTGGAAACCGCGACCGACGGCATCACCGTCAACTGCATCTCGCCCGGCTATGTCTGGACCCCGCTGGTCGAGAACCAGATCCCGGATACGATGGCGGCCCGCGGACTGACGCGCGAGCAGGTGATGAACGACGTGCTGCTCGCCGCGCAACCGACCAAGGAGTTCGTAACCCCCGAGCAGGTCGCGGCGTTCGCGCTGTTCCTGTGTCGCGACGAGGCCAAGGCGATCACCGGCGCGAATCTGTCGATGGACGGCGGCTGGACCGCGGCGTGACCGATCGGCGCGCCGACACGCCGAAAACCATTGCAGTTCAAGGTGATACGCGCCTAACTTCGCGTAAGCCATTGGGACACGAGACGATGCGAACCTGGGTCGGAACTGCCGCGTGCATGATGGTCGCGGCCTGCGGATCGACCGTGGTCGGTGTCGGAAGCGCCGCCGCCGACAGCGCGCGATCCAGCCTTGACTGGCGCCGCGTGGCCACCCCGGCGGACCGCGCACGGCTGCGCGGCTGGCGCGGCGCTTGGGTCGCCGCCCTCGCACAGGTCGATCCGAAGGAGGTCGCGCGCGATCCGGTGCTCTTCAATCCCGATTTTGCGCTGGTCAACCCGCTGCCGCCCGCGGGCCCGTATCGGTGTCGCACCTACAAGCTCGGCGCCCGCGCGGGCATCGGCCCGACCTTCACGGCCTCGGGCTGGTTCGCCTGCCGGATCGGCACGAGCGAGGACGATGGCGAGCGCGTGGTCAGCCTCGTCAAGCTCGACGGATCGCAGCGCCCGGTTGGCTCGGTCTTCGCCGACACCAATGCGCGGGCGATCTTCCTGGGCACGATGGAGCTCGGCGACGAGACGCGGCCGATGCGCTATGGGCGCGACGCCAACCGCGACATGGCCGGGCTGATCGAGCGGATCGCCCCGCAGCGCTGGCGCGTGGTGCTGCCCTATCCGCGGTTCGAATCGCTCCTCGACGTGGTCGAGCTGGTCCCCGCGGTCTAGCGAGCGGCGGGCAGGGGCGCCGGAACGGTCGTCGTCACCATGCTGGCTGCGGCCGCTCCCGTCGTCACCGCTGCGCCGGGCGACTCGATCGGGCCAAGGCTCGCGAGATACTGCTTGCCGTGCATCTCGATCGGCGTGACGCGGCCGGCGTTACCGGCCAGCACCGCCTTCAGATACGAGCGCGGTTTCTTCATCAGTCCGGGCTGATCGAGCGCGGACAGCCCCACCAGGCGCGCGGCTTCCTTGACGAAGTGGACGCAATTATGGTCGCCCAGCCGGTACACGCTGTCGGGCTTGCCCTCGCTCCACGCGTCGACCAGCCGCAACACGGCGACGTATTGCGCGTCGGTCATCACCACCGAGAATTGCGCGTCGCTGCTCGCGACATAGCTCGGCCTGGCGATGTCGAGCTTGCCCGCGACCGGCCCCATCAACAGCGCGGGCGATACCGATTTCGCCGTGAAGCCTGCATTCGTGTCGACCGGTGCGCCGCCCGCATCGGGCACGCCGCGCAGGGTGAAGAACGCGTGCGGGAAGCTGTTGCCGAGTTCGTGGCTCCAGAACGTGATCGTGACCGCAGCCCGCGCCGGCAGCGCGTATCCGACGCACAGGCAGAACAGGGCGATCAGGCGTAGCAGCGGTCTCATCGACCGAGGCTATCCCCGAATCTCCAGCCTTACCAGAGGCATGCGTCTGATTTAGATCAGCGCTGCGGGGTAGTTTCGCCGCCGCTGGAGGTCGGAGCGGTAGCGGGCACCGGGGCAAGCGTCGCGTTCTCGCGCTTCTCGGGCCGGATATAGATCGACGACAGCGTCGGCACCGCGGCGCGCAGCTCGGTCTCCATCGCCTCGATCATCGTCTCGCCGTCGCCCATCGTCACCGCATCTTCGAAGTCCGCGCTGATCGCGGCGAAGATGCTGTCGGGCGCGGCATGGACCGTGCGGACGTGGTTGACCGAGACAATGGCGGGGTGCGCTGCGACGATCTTGCGGATCGTGGCGATCACCGCGGGGTCGGCGCGCTCGCCGATCAGCAGGCCCTTCGACTCGCGCGCGAGCAGCACGGCCACCAGCGCGAGGATCAGCCCGATCGCGATCGACGCGGCGCCGTCGATACGCGGATCGTCGAACGCATGGCTCGCCCAGATGCCGATCGCGGCGATCACCAGACCCGCCAGCGCCGCCGAATCCTCGAACAGCACGATGAAGCCGGCGGGATCCTTCGACCGGTGGATCGCCGACCACCAGCCCATGTCGCCCTTGGTCTTCGAGAACTCCCGCACCGCGATCGTCCAGCTGCTGCCCTCCAGCGCGAACGAGATCGCCAGCACGATATAGTTGATCGTCGGGTTCGTCAGCGGTTCGGGGTCCTGGATGTGCCGCCAGCCCTCGAAGATCGACACGCCCGCGCCGATCGCGAAGATCAGGATCGCGACGACGAACGCCCAGAAATACAGCTCGCGGCCATAGCCGAACGGGTGCGCCTCGTCGGCGGGACGCTTGGCCTTGCGCTGACCGTAGAGCAGCAGCACTTGGTTCCCGCTGTCGACCACCGAGTGAAAGCCCTCGGTCAACATCGACGACGATCCGGTCATCCCGGCCGCGACGAATTTCGCCACGCCGATCCCGAGATTAGCGGCGAGGGCGCCGTACAGGACGATGTCGTCCTTGATGCGCGCGGTCAGTGTCTTGGCCATCCCGCCGTCCTACACGAGGGGATGCGGTTGGAAAGGGGCGGCTTCGCACAGGTTGGAGGTGCGGAGCTTGCTGATCCTCCCCCGCAAGGGGGAGGTGGCTGGCACTTGCCGGACGGAGGGGGAGGACACGGAGCAGAGATTTCGCGTGCCGCCCCCTCCGACGCCTACGGCGCCCCCTCCCCCTTGCGGGGGAGGATTAGGGGAAGAGTTTTGCCCTCCTTGCCCGCCAAAAACAGGAATACCCGCCGGTGGACGAACCACCGGCGAGATCCTTTCCTCCCCAGGAAACTGCGTAAATCGTGTCAGCCGAGCCGGCCGAGGCGGTGGTACAGCGCACTCATCCGCATCAGCCGGGCGTCGTCGATCGAAGTCTTGCTGATCATCTCGCCGAGCACTTCCTTCATCAGCGCGAAATCGTTGGTCGAGAAGACGGCGCGGGCGCGGGGTTGTTCGGTGGTGGTCTGCATGGCTTGCCTCCTTCGATGCTCGTCTTGTCTCTCTCTTTACAGCGACTGCGTATCGAGAGAGGCGATGCACACCTAATAGCGGGCGAGACCGGCGTGTTGGAAGGCGCGACCGCGTTACGCCAGCGTCGCGGTGTCCGCCGTCCTTGTATCTCGGCTGTCGCTCTGTAAAGATCGTGACAGGAGGGTTTCACGATGGCTGAACGGAAATTGCTGGCGGGGCACGCGATCCGCCGTCTGCGGCGCGGCGCCGGGCTGACCCAGGCGGCGATGGCCGATATGCTCGCGATCAGCCCAAGCTATCTGAACCTCGTCGAGCGCAACCAGCGGCCGGTGTCGGCGACGTTGCTGATCAAGCTGGCGGAGAGCTTCGACTTCGATCCGCGTTCGCTCACCGCAGCCGAGCCGGGCGGTGGCGCGGAGGCGATCCGTCGGCGGCTGGCGGACCCGATGTTCGCCGACCTCGAGATCGACCGCAACGAGGTCGAGGAATGGCTCGCCAGCGCGCCCGGTGGTGCGGCGGCGTTTGCGCGCGTGTTCGACCGGATCGGTGGGGGAGAGGTGGTCGAGGCGGGCGACGATCCGGTCACGCTCGTGCGTCGCGAGATCGAGCGCTGGCGCAATCACTTCGCCGATCTCGACGCAGCGGCCGAGGCACTGGCGGACGAGTTGCGGCTCGGTGCAGGCGACCTGTACGGTGCGATCGCCGAGCGATTGCGCGCGAAGCACGGCCTGACGATCCGCGTTCTGCCGGCCGACGTGCTGCCGGACATGCTGCGCCGGCTCGACCTTCACGCGCGCCAGTTGCAGCTGAGCGAGATGCTCGACCCCGCGTCGCGGACGTTCGCGGTCGCCTTCCAGCTCGGCCAGATCGAGGCGAAGGCGGAGATCGACGCGCTCGCGAAAGGCGCAGGCTTCACCGATCGCGCCGCCGAGCGGCTCTATCGCCGCCACCTGCTGGGCTATTTCGCCGCCGCGCTGATGATGCCGTATGCCCGTTTCCTGCGCGGGTGCGAGACGACCGGGTACGATATCGAGCTGCTGCAACGCCGGTTCGGCGCAGGCTTCGAGCAGGTCGCGCACCGGTTGACGACGCTGCAACGGGTCGGCGCGCGCGGGCTCCCGTTTTTCATGATCCGGATCGACCGCGCGGGGCAGGCGTCGAAGCGTTATCCGGGTGCAAGCGGCGCGGCGCTGGTCGAGGCGGATGGGCGCTGTCCATTGTGGCGGCTCCACCACGCGTTCGACCGGCCGGGCAGCCTGATGGTCCAACTCGTCGAGCTCGAAGACGGCGCGCGCTGGCTGACGATGGCACGGACGGTGACGCCGCAGGGCAGTCGCTTCGGCGCGGTCCATGCCGAGTTCGCGATAGGCCTGGGCGTGGCGGCATCGCAGGCCGGCGTGCTCGCGGCGGCGAGCGGTTTCGATCTGGCGGGGAGGGCGATGCCGATCGGCCTGGGTTGCCGCGCCTGCTTCCGCAACGACTGCCCACAACGCTCGATCGCGCCGGCGGGCCGCGCGCTGCTGATCAACGAGCGGGAGCGCCGGACCTCGGCGCTGACGTTCGCAGGGGATTAGAGGCAGGACACCCCAAAACCGATCCTCCCCCGCCAGGGGGAGGTGGCACCGAAGGTGACGGAGGGGGAGGATACGGAACAGGGGTTACCTTTTCCGCCCCCTCCGTCTGGCAAGCGCCAGCCACCTCCCCCTGGCGGGGAGGATCGTGAGGTCAGGCGCCTGCGTCGGTCAACGCGTCCAGTTGATCCTTCGTCAATTCCAGCATCATCGCCGGCAGCAAATCCTCGATCTGCTTCACACTCGTGGCGCTGGCGATCGGCGCCGTCACGCCCGGCTGCGCGATCAACCAAGCCAGCGCAACCTGCGCATGCGTCGCGCCAGTAGCGTCGACCACCGAGTCCATTGCGTCGAGAACGCCCTTGCCCTTCCCCTCGAGCAGTTCGCCCATCCGACCGCCGCGGACGCTCTGGCCGAGATCGTCCTTGCTGCGATATTTGCCGGTCAGGAAACCCGAGGCGAGCCCGTAATAGGGCAGCACGCCGATATTCTCGGTGACGCAGTAATCCTGCAACTCGCCCTCGAACTTGGTGCGGCTGACCAAGTTATATTCGGGCTGCAACACGTGATAGCGCGGCAGGTCCGAGATCTTGGCCGCTTCGACCGCGGACTTCAGCCGCGCGGCATGGAAGTTGGACGCGCCGATGACGCGCACCTTGCCGGCATCGACCAGCTTGCCGAACGCTTCGAGGACGGCGTCCTGCGGCACGTCCTCGTCGTCCTGATGTGCATAATACAGGTCGATCCGGTCGGTGCCGAGGCGCTTGAGCGAGGCTTCTGCGGCAGCCGCGATGCGTGCGGGGGCGAGCTTTTCGCCGCCTTCGCCGGGCAGCATGCCGACCTTGGTCGCGATCAACACGTCGTCGCGTTTGCCGCTGGCCTTCAGCCATTCGCCGATCATCGCCTCGGACTCGCCGCCCTTGTGGCCGTCGACCCATGCCGAATAGACGTCGGCGGTGTCGATCATCGTGCCGCCGCCCGCGACGAACGCGTCGAGTACCGCGAAGCTGGCTGCGCGGTCGGCGGTCCAGCCGAACACGTTGCCGCCGAGGACGAGGGGGGCGATCTTAAGATCGGTCGAGCCGAGGCGGCGGAGGGTCATCGGGTCTGATCGCTTTGATTCGAGAGGGGATTCGGAGGTGTTTCGGTGTCGGGCGCAGTATCGTCAGGAGCGGCGGCGACCGCGTTCAGGTCGACGCTGTTCGCATCGAGCATCGCGGCGGCTTCGTTCAACTGATGCGCTTCGTCGGCAGTGACGGCGCCGGGTTCGCTGGCCGGTGAGCAGGCCGCGAGCGTAGAAACAGCAAATAGCGCCCCCACCATCACACCGTCATGCCAGCGAAAGCTGGTATCTTTCCGTGTCGGTCGTCGTGACCCGAACCGGGAGATCCCAGCGTCCGCTGGGATGACGGGGAGGTGGGGGCGCCTTGGCAAGGCTTAGTCCTTGATCGCGTTGCCGGCGCGGGTCAGCGCGTTGCCGGTGGCGTCGGCGGCGCGGTCGGCACCGTTGGCGATCGAGGCACCTGCGCGGTCTGCGCCGGCTTCGATCCGGTCACCGGCGCGGTCGGCCTTGACGTCGAGATTGTCGGTGGCGTTGTCGAGCTTCGCACCGGCGTTATCGAGCGAACGCTCGGCCGAACCCAGCGCACGATCGCTGGCGGCGCTGACGTCGTCGACGGCGTTCTCGGTGGTCGCGCTGGCGTCTGCGGCGATCGCGTTGGCGGCCTGGGCCGTCTGGTCCTGCGCGTTGTTGCTGCAGGCTGCGAGACCGGCGGTGAGCGCCAGGGCGGGGATCAGGAACTTCTTCATGCGTATGCACTCCCGTGGATATCGTCTTGTGGACCAGCGAATGCCCGGCCCATAGCGCAATCGAACGCGGATGAAGCGTTTCCGATCCGTCACGATCGTGCGCGATGCGATAAGTCGCAGAGACTTATGGCGGAAGTCGAAGACGTTCACGCCTGCGTTGACCTCATATAAAGAAATCTTTATATGAACTTTCATGACGATGGCGCTCGAAATATTCCGTGCTTTGGCGGACGCGACGCGGTTGCGGATCCTTGCGCTGTTGCGGCGGATGGAGCTGTCGGTCGGCGAACTCGCGCAGGTGCTCGGTCAGAGCCAGCCGCGCGTCTCGCGGCACGTGAAGATCCTGTGCGATGCCGGCCTCGCCGAACGTCGCAAGGAAGGCAGCTGGGTGTTCGTGGCACTGGGCGCGCCCGACGTGGTCGAGCCGGTCGCCGGAGCGCTCGATGCGTGGGCGAAGGCCGAGCCGGATCACTGGGCGGTCGCGGATGCGGCTCGGCTCGCGGCGGTGCGCGCGGACCGGGCGGCCTCGGCGGCGGCGTGGTTCGAGGGGCATGCCGACGAATGGGACGCGATCCGGTCGCTGCACGTCGCCGACAGCGAGGTCGAGACGGCGATGGCCGCGGTGCTGGGCGACGCGCCGATCGGGACGCTGATCGATATCGGCACGGGCACCGGGCGAATGCTCGAACTGTTCGGCGGGCGGGCCACGGTCGCGCTCGGGATCGATCGCAGTTCGGAGATGCTGCGGCTCGCACGCGCCAAGCTGCACGACATGACGCACGCCGAACTGCGTCAGGCGGATCTGTACGCGCTGCCGATGGCGGACGCCGCGGCCGATGTCGCGATCCTGCACCACGTCCTGCATTTCGCGCAGCAGCCCGGCGCCGCGGTGAGCGAGGCGGCGCGCGTTCTTGCCCCCGGTGGTCGATTGCTGATCGCGGATTTCGCCAGCCACGACCGAGAGGAACTGCGGGTGCGCGATGCCCACACGCGGCTCGGCTTCGCGGACGAGCAGATGGCGGCGTGGTTCGAGGCGGCGGGCTTGCAGACGGCGCGCGTGGAAACGCTCGAGGGCGGTGAGTTGACGGTGAAATTATGGCTCGGCCGAAAGATCGGCGCGAGCTTGCGTGAGGTGAAGGCGGCATGACGAACTCTTCGATTTCCCAATTGGCCCCCAACCCGACCGAAGCGCGCCGCGCGCTCGAAGAACCGCTGTTCGCGGATCTTGCGGGTGATGTCGGTATCAGCTTCGAATTCTTCCCGCCGAAAAGCGATAAGATGGAGACGCAGCTCTGGGAGGCGATCCGCACGCTGGAGCCGCTCGGCCCCGATTTCGTGTCGGTGACCTATGGCGCCGGCGGGTCGACGCGCGAGCGGACGCATGCGACGGTCGCGCGGATTCAGCGCGAGACGTCGATGAACGCGGCCGCGCACCTGACCTGCGTCGAGGCGACCAAGGCCGAGATCGATCAGGTCGCGGAGGAATATTGGGCGGCGGGCGTGCGCCACATCGTCGCGCTTCGCGGCGACATGCCGACGCTGGGGCAGCCGTATCAGGCGCATCCGGGCGGGTATGAGAATGCGGCGGCCTTGGTTGCTGGCCTGAGGAAGCTGCATCCGTTCGAGATCTCGGTTGCGGCCTATCCCGAATGCCATCCGGAATCGGGTGGGCATGACGCCGATATCGACAATCTGAAGCGCAAGATCGATGCCGGTGCTACCCGCGCGATCACACAGTTCTTCTTCTCGCCCGAGGCATATTTCCGGTTTCGCGATCGGGTCGCGGCGGCGGGGATCACCGCGCAGATCCTGCCGGGTATCCTGCCGGTGTCGAACGTCGCGCAGACGCGGAAGTTTGCGGGGCTCTGCGGCGCGGAGATCCCGGCGTGGATGGACCGGCTGTTCGAGGGCCTCGACGATCATCCCTCGGCGCGGCAGCTCGTGGCGGCGACGATCGCGGCCGAGATGTGCCGGCGGCTCTACGCGGGCGGCGTGAAGGATTTCCACTTCTACACGCTCAATCGCGCGGAGCTGGCGTATGCGATCTGCCACATGCTCGGCGTGCGTGCGAAGCCTGCTGAAAAGGTCGCCGCGGCGTAACTCCCCTCCCGCTTGCGGGAGGGGTCGGGGGAGGGCGTGGCCCAACCCGACCGTCTCGCTTGCGGCACTTCCCTCCCCCGACCCCTCCCGCAAGCGGGAGGGGAGGAGATTGACGATGACACCACGTGAACGTTTCAACACGGAAGCCGCCAAGCGCATCCTGATCACCGACGGCGCGTTCGGCACCGAGATCCAGAACTGGAAGCTCGACGAGGCCGCCTATGCGGGCAATCTCGGCCTGAGCCACGACCAGAAGGGCAACAACGACATCCTGGCGATCACCAAGCCGGAAGTGCCCGAGACGATCACGCGCGAATATCTCGACGCCGGGTCGGACATCGTGTCGACCAACACGTTCAGCGCGAACGTGATCTCGCAGGCCGATTACGGCGCGGAACATCTGGTGCGTGAGATTAACGTCGAGTCCGCCCGGATCGCCCGCGCGCTCGCGACCGAATATGAGGCGAAGGACGGCCGCCCCCGGTTCGTCGCCGGCGCGATCGGGCCGACCAACAAGACGCTGTCGCTGTCGCCCGACGTCAACGATCCGGGCTTTCGCGAGATCGACTTCGATTACCTGAGGGGCGTGTACCGCGAGCAGATCGATGCGCTGCTGGAGGGCGGCGAGGGGGTCGGCGTCGACTTCATCCTGATCGAAACGGTGTTCGACACGCTCAACGCCAAGGCAGGCATCATGGCGGCGATCGAGGCGGGCGACGACCTCGGGCGCGACGTGCCGATCATGCTGTCGATGACGCTGACCGATCTCTCGGGGCGCAACCTGTCGGGGCACACGGTCGAGGCGTTCTGGCACGCGGTGCGGCACGCCAAGCCGATCACGATCGGGTTGAATTGCTCGTTCGGCGCGGAGCAGCTTCGTCCGCATGTGAAGACGTTGTCGGCCATCGCGGACACGCTGATCATGATCTACCCGAACGCGGGACTCCCCAACGAACTCGGCGAGTATGACGAGCAGCCCGAGACGACGGCGGGGCTGGTCGGCGAGTGGGCGGTGGCGAAACAGGTCAACGTGCTCGGCGGCTGCTGCGGCTCGACGCCAGCGCATATCAAGGCGATGGCCGACGGCGTGCGCGGGCTCGATCCACGTGCGGTCTCGCGGCCCGAAGTGCGGACCAAGCTCGCCGGCCTAGAACCGTTCACGATGGCGGCCTGAATAAATCCTCCCCTGCAAGGGGAGGTGGCAGTCCGCAGGACTGATGGAGGGGTATCGCCCTCTCGATAACGCACTACCCCTCCGACGCTTCGCGCCACCTCCCCTTGCAGGGGAGGATCAGGAAAAAAGATGACCACCACCACCACTTCCTCCTCCTCTTTCGTCAACATCGGCGAGCGCACCAACGTCACCGGCTCGGCGCGCTTCAAGAAGCTGATCATGGCGGGCGATTACCCCGCCGCGGTCGAGGTCGCGCGCCAGCAGGTCGAGAGCGGCGCGCAGGTGCTCGACGTGAACATGGACGAGGGGCTGCTCGACGCGCATCACGCGATGACGACGTTCCTGAAGCTGATCGCCGCCGAACCCGACATCGCGCGCATCCCGTTCATGGTCGACAGCTCGAAATGGAGCGTGATCGAGGCCGGGCTGAAGTGCGTCAGCGGCAAGCCGATCGTCAATTCGATCAGCATGAAGGAAGGCGAGGAGCAGTTCCTGGCGCAGGCCAAGAAATGCATGGCGTACGGCGCGGCAGTGGTCGTGATGGCGTTCGACGAGGTCGGGCAGGCCGACACCAAGGAGCGCAAGGTCGAGATCTGCGAGCGCGCCTACAAGCTGCTCGTCGGGATCGGCTTCCCGCCCGAGGACATCATCTTCGATCCCAACGTCTTCGCGGTTGCCACGGGGATCGAGGAGCACAACAACTACGGCGTCGATTTCATCGAGGCATGCCGCGAGATCAAGGCGCGCTGCCCGCACGTCCATATCTCGGGCGGGCTGTCGAACCTCAGCTTCTCGTTCCGCGGCAACGAGCCCGTGCGCCGCGCGATGCACAGCGTGTTCCTGTACTACGCGATCCCCGCGGGCATGGACATGGCGATCGTCAACGCCGGCCAGCTCGATATCTACGACGATATCGATCCCGAACTGCGCCAGGCAGTCGAGGACGTCGTGCTCAACAAGGATCCCGAGGCCGGCGACCGCCTCGTCGCGCTCGCCGAACGCTATCGCGGCACCGACGTGGTCGCCGAGAAGGCGGCGGCGGAATGGCGTTCGCTGGGTGTGAACAAGCGGCTCGAATATGCGCTAGTCAAGGGCATCGATCTCCACGTGGTCGAGGATACCGAGGAAGCGCGGCTGATCATCGCCGGCAATGGCGGACGCCCGATCGAGGTGATCGAGGGCCCGCTGATGGACGGCATGAACGTCGTCGGCGACCTGTTCGGATCGGGCAAGATGTTCCTGCCGCAGGTCGTCAAGTCGGCGCGCGTGATGAAGAAGGCGGTCGCGCATCTGCTGCCATATATCGAGGCGGCCAAGGAGCCCGGCGCGCGCGGCAAGGGCAAGATCATCATGGCGACCGTCAAGGGCGACGTGCATGACATCGGCAAGAACATCGTCGGCGTGGTGCTGCAGTGCAACGGCTTCGACGTGGTCGATCTCGGCGTGATGGTGCCGTGGTCGAAGATCCTGGAAGCCGCGAACGAGAACGACGCGGACATGATCGGGCTGAGCGGGCTGATCACCCCGTCGCTCGACGAGATGGTGACGGTCGCCGAGGAGATGAAGCGCGCCGGCATGACGATGCCGCTGCTGATCGGCGGTGCGACGACCTCGAAGGTGCACACCGCGCTCAGGATCGCGCCGGCCTATGATGGGCCGGTGGTGCACGTGCTCGACGCGAGCCGCGCGGTGGGTGTCGCGTCGACCTTGGTGTCGGACACGATCCGCGACGAGTTCGTGACGAAGACCGCGGACGAGTATGAGGCGGTGCGGATCTCGCGCGCGAACAAGGGGCAGAGCGAATTGCTGCCGCTGGCGACCGCGCGGGAGCGCAAGTTCGTGGCGGACTTTTCGCTCAAGCCTGCCGCGCCGGCAAAGCCCGGCGTGCATGTGTTCGCGGATTGGGATCTGTCCGATCTGCGCGAGTATATCGACTGGACGCCGTTCTTCCGCGCCTGGGAGCTGGCGGGGAATTTCCCGGCGATCCTGACCGACGAGGTCGTCGGCGAGAGCGCGAGCGCGCTGTACGCGGATGCGCAGGCGATGCTGGATACGATCGTCGCGGAGAAGTGGCTGACGCCGCGCGGTGTCGCGGGTCTGTGGCCCGCGCGGCGTGAAGGTGATGATGTGGTGGTGCTAGCTCCCTCTCCCCCCCGGGGAGAGGGCTGGGGTGAGGGGCAGCCAAGCAACGCTGCGCCCGGAACAGGGCCCCCCCCCCCCCCACCCCCCCCCCGCGCGCGGGGGGCGGACGCAGT